>ERZ773108.1347-NODE-1347-length-24954-cov-5.673642_pt1 | contig 24954 bp, 23 predicted proteins | sample MGYA00580570_ERZ773108 | MGnify/ENA primary metagenome ERZ773108 (study PRJEB29015, sample SAMEA2737840) | human gut metagenome | biome: human gut; feature: human-associated habitat; material: faeces | place: China | collected 2012 ...
CAACTCGTCTAATGTCTGCAATCTCGCACTGCTTTCCACAGCCAGTCCATGCATAATGACTTCAGCCACATCTTTGGTAATATCCACCGGATACTCCCACAATGGCTTGATCGTGTCGTTAAATACTCTCTCTGTCGCATCTATAGGTGCCTGTCCGGTCAACATATAATAAATCGTAGCGCATAAGCTGTATACGTCTGTCCATGGTCCTCTCTTGCCTCGCTTTTCCAATTGTTCATATGCCGAGAATCCCTGTTTGTATATAGAAGTCCGCGTCTTGTCATCAATGGCATTTGCATGGCGTACCGCTCCAAAATCGATCAGTACCCCCCTGCCCTGCGCATTAATAATGATATTATCCGGACTGACATCCTGATGCACAAGATTGGACTCATGCATTTTCATCAGCGCAAGCATCGGCTGTCTCATAATCCTCCGGCAGACCTCCGGCGTCACCCTGCCATTCTCCGTCACGTACTTCTTGACACTGTCCCCCTCAATATAATCCATAACAAGATATGCGGTATTATTCTCCTCAAAAAAAGATAACTATTTTAAATTTGTGGCAGAGGAGGAATGATAACAAGATATGCGGTATTATTCTCCTCAAAAAAAGTCCTCGTCCGCACAATGCCATCCATGAATCCAAACTGCGACAGCACTCTTGCCTCCCGCAGGAAGTCCTTTTTCCCCTGGTCAAACTGCTGCTCCGACTCCGCTGTAAACGGCACAACGCTGTAAGACTGCTTCTCCTTCTCACACTTGCGCCAAACCATTCCATTCGGGAAATACTCCTTGATCGCCACCGGGATCAGCAGATTCTGATGAAGACCAATATAAGTAATGCCAAAGCCGCCCTCACCAAGCACCCTGCCGACCATATACTCGCCGCCATGCAGCATCGTCCCAAGCGGCAAATGATGCGGCTTCTCCTGATAGCTGTCCCGGTCAAAATCGCAGGAGGTACATTTGCCATCCCAGGTCAGCGGCTTCATACAACCAAAACAATATCTATGTTCATTCAAAATCGTCACTCTTCCTTAAAAGTCATTGTCATAATGTAACAGATATCGGGGTAAAAAATATTTTGCGCTCAACGGATAACACGAATTGCCTCATGCTATCTGCTTTTACCCCCTGCATCATAACATATTAACATAATTTGGAAATATCGTATAGAAATTTCACAAAAAATAGTTCATAATAATAGCCGTACAAAATTGAAATACTAAATCTGTCGCCCACTTCGGACGAGAATGGAGAATACATTATGAAAAAACCCCGGATCAGAAAATGTCTCAGACACAAACGGCTTCATGCCGTCACACTTGCCGGCAGCCTGCTGCTTCTGTCAGTCCTGCCTTATCTGCCTGCCCGCGTCCACGCCAAATCCACCTACACGATGCAGCAGGTGGTCGAAGACAATATTTCTCTAAAGAATGAGGACACGGTTCTGATCTCCGGCAGGGAAGATCTGGAATTGTTAGATCAATATCTGGAATCAGGGGCCCCCGTTTCTAAAGATACTACCTTTTATCAGACCTGCGACATCGCGCTGTCAGACTATACATTTTCTACAGTTCAAGATAATGACAAGTCCCTTATCAAGATTTATCATTCTTCTACCGAAAAATGTGAGGCGGTATTTGACGCTTCCTCCAATAAGTTTTATACAGATGATTCCTGCCAGACAGAATCAGATTTCAGCTTTCAGGGAGATCCATGGAACCCGATCGGATCAGCTGCACATCCGTTTATGGGACACTACGAGGGCAATCAACACGCTATCTCCGGGCTTTGGAATAACGCTGTGCTCTCCTCCGTCTCAAAAGGAGCTGTCGGATTTTTTGACCATATGAAGAATGCGGCAATTTCCAACCTTAATCTGTGTGACTCCTTTATAAATGTCCGCTATACCAACGATGCCGGGCAGAATGCCACTGAAACAATCTCCAATAATTGCACGAATAATCTGGGAGTTATGACAACGGTGGCAGAGGCTGCCTGCCAACATGATCGGTATGTTTACCGGTTATTATCAGCATAACTCATCCCTTGATCAGTATGATACCTTTACCAACTGTAACTCCGGCGGACTGATCCGGGACACCACACGTACTTCGCTCATGGGCGGCATCTGCGGAAAAACAACCGAAAATGTTCTATTCCTGCAATGCGTCAACAACACCATCATCCGGAATGCCAATATAGCCGGCGGTATTTTAGGCTTCTGTTCCGGCAGCAACACAGATCCCGAATCTGCCTTGACAAATGATACCCAGCTGTATTCCTGCCAAAATAATGCAGAGATCACCGGCGCACACATCGGTGGCATCCTTGGAATGTCCGGCTACGCATCCAGCACCTGGTCTGCCGTCATCGACAAATGCACCAACACCGGAAATCTGAACGCTTATCAAAATGCCGGCGGTATCCTGATGGAAAGCCTCGGTCATACATACATCGCAAACTGCAACAATTCCGGTGCAATTTCCCAGATTGCAGACTCTTCACAGGACGAACACCCAGACATCTCTTGTAGCACAAACGAACAGGTCTATGGATTGAAAATTTCTGCAATCGGAGGTCTTGCCGGCTGGATCATAACCGATTATGATAACGCCCCCGATTCCACTGTTGCCAACACGATCTATAACAGTTATAACACCGGCAGTCTGACCACCTTATCCTCTGCCGATGCCGGTGGACTGATCGGTCATTGTTTGAATCAATTCACCATGGAAAACTGCTACAATTCCGGCTCCGTTTCTCACGACAAAGAAAACGGCAGCACCTGCAACCACCACTCCTGAAATCTCCACGACACCAAATGTGCCTGCTTCCTCCACACCGGAGATCTTGACAACTCCAAATGTGTCTGTTTCTTCCACACCGGAGGTCTCGACAACTCCAAATGTGTCTGTTTCTTCCACACCGAAGGTTTCGACAACTCCAAATGTGTTCGTTTCTTCCACACCGGAGGTCTCCGCAACACCGGTCACTCCGACCACTTCCACACCGGCTGCTACTGTGCCGGTCTCCAATCCCAATGACGCACCGGTCTCCCGTTCATTGTCCCTGCGTGCCGGTGCATCCCGAAACGGCGGCATTCTTTTAAGCTGGAGCTGCGACCCGGATCAGGAAAGTTTCGTCGTATACCGCCGCCTGAAAAACAAGCCGGACTTTTCTCTGGTGACCGCCTTAAACACCGGCACCAAAGGCTTCACCCAGAAGCTTTCCGGGAACTCACTGGCAAAGTGCACCTTTACGGACAAGAAAGCAAAGCCAAACAAAACCTACTATTACAAAATACTTTCCTATACCAAAAATGGGACAGTCACATCTTCCACCTCCGTCAAAGCCGTCTCCCGTCTGCGTGCGCCAACCATCACCGTACGCCAGAAAAAGACCGCCCCGGGCGTACAATTTTTGCAGATCAGGCTGAGCAAATACCAGGGACGCTACGCCGGTATTTATATCCGCAAAAACAACGGAAAATATGTCTACATCCGCATGAAAAACAATAAAATCTCGCCGCGCCGGAAAACCTTCAACTTCCGCCATTCCATGCGAAATGTCACACTCTCGGTGCGCGTGAGAACCTACCAGACAAAGAAACGCAAAAAGGGAAGCTTTTATTCCAAAGTGAAAAAGGTACGGATCCGGTGATCCAGGTATATCAATCCTCACACTTAATATATCTTCTTCTTTTCGTTGCTCCAATACAAGCTAATAACCCCATATCCACTAATTCATTCAGCAGCTGCCTTGTCCTAGGTCCTTTCAGTCCTATTATCTCTGCGATCTGGTCCGTACTATATTCAACATCTACATCCATATTTTTTAAAATCTGCTGATGTCTTTGCGATAAATTTAAACTGATTACTTTGGGGGAATCTGCTGATTTTTCTGCTGATTTTTCTGCTGATTCCTTCTCCATCTTCATCACAAGTGTTACCTGATTCAGATTTGTATCCTCTATTAAGCGGGGTTCAATCCAGCCCTCGGACTTCCATGCATCAAGGATTGTCGGAAAGCCAGAGCCTGCATTGTCCCCAAATCCTACTAATCTCAATATCGTCTGCATATGGGGATTTCTCGATTTTGAGTTGCCTCCACGATAAATATCTTCTAACGGAAGCTTCAATATTCCCGGATTTGTAAATTCAAATGAAGAAGACCTCTTAATCACCTTTAAAACACACGCATCCATCAAGTAATCCGCATGTATAATCATATTGACAAACCCCTCACGAACAGCTTTATGGATCGGAGTAACATCGATACGCTGCACTCCGCCCTCTAACTTAAAGGGCTTTTTCAAATCCTCTGTCAACTTCGGAGTCACTTTCGTGAAGAAATTAAATAAATTATTTTCCCATGTCCCGTCATAAGTAATCCTATCATTCCAGCGAATATCTGCCGTGACCTGACTTTCATTGCGATAATCCATAAATACATTATCAAAGCGTTCTCGAATAGCCTGTCCTGTTCCAAACATCAAAAGTCCAGCTAATGTCAATCCCTCCACTTCCGTTTTTCGATCTTTCCTGTAAGCCCCCAGTTTTTCCAGAAAAGACTTATCATCCAACGCATTCCATACATGATCTTCATTTCTGATTTCAAAAATCTGACGATATTTCCTTAATGTTTCTTTATCAATATCATCCATCGTATAATACTCTATGATCTGATTATCATTGCCTTCAGGATTTCGATCCCTTATCATTCCATTGATTTCGTACTCACTTGCATGATAATCACCCTCATGATTTCTTTTATATGTTCCTTTATATGGATTTTCTCCAACATATACAGGACGCATATTAAAATCTGCCCTTGGAACATGTATCAAAAGAAGACTGATATTATCTTCATAGACAACTTCTACATCCTCATCTTTCAATAGATTGACATTTACCTTACTATTATTAATCGTATTCCAAAAATCCTCTTTTTGTTTCGATGGGTTCTCTATTCCTTGTATTATAAATCGCTCCTCTGGTATAATCTTCGATTTATCTTCCTTTACTCCACATATGATATAACCTCCTTTAGTATTCGCAAATGCAGAATACGATTCATATACAGATTTCGGCACACTGCTTTCCGCTTTTTTGCACTCTATATCAACTTTTTCCCCTTGATAAACAAGTTCTTTTAACTCCTGCATGTTCATATGCTACACCTGCCTTATACATTCTGAATAAATTATCAAAAATATCTACCATTTGGCAACCAGCTATTTCTGGCACTTCTGTCATGAAATTAAAATTACTCTGTGAACCTGCAACGAATGTGATTTTATCTCAAAATTCTTAAAAATATAATCTCTGCTATGAATTATTTTAACATGATAATCTTGAATTTTTTACTATTATATGATTATCTACAAAAATATTCAAGGTTATCCATATTGGTCTACAGAGGATGTTCAAAATCGTTAAAATACTTAGCAGCTTCATGTGAATATAATCATAAAGTACCAACATAAAAGACTGTCAACACACTATTCTTAGTACATCAACAGTCTGCATTATCCCTCTTTTACGATATCTTACGTCCATTATGACAGTTCCTTCTCAACCGCTTTCAATTCTTTCTCGGAATAATTCATAGAAAGAATCATTTCTCTGGATAATCCACTTCCCAGCATTTTGCGAATTGCATTCTTCCTTTCCTCTTCACGTGCTGTTTTTTCACGTTCCTCAGCATAATCCTCTACCGTTTTGCACATTTCTCCAAAACCTCCTTCTGTCTCTTTGAAATATTTTACTGCTTTGCTTAATTCCGGGAATTTTGTCTCTTCAAACACATCTTTTCGCAAAAACAGTTGAAGCAGTTCGGATTTATCCGAGTCATCCCTGACCACTGTATTGACAAAATAGATATCCTCCCCGTCATCTACAGGAACAAATCCTTCTCTTGTTTTCATGCAACGCTTCACATGCGTGATCATCTGTCCTCTGTCCGAAAGACCACTTAAAATCCAGTATTGATATCTTATATCATACCATCATCCGTCCTGCAAATCAACGCCGGCTCTTTCTTGTTTTATTTTAAGCAAAGATTATCATGCTTCCATGGGAACTTCAACACGATCCAGACAATTGCCGTGTCACAGCATGCATTATCGCGAAATTGCCATGTATATAACGACAGATTCCAAAGTGAAAACGGCAGTGTGACTTGTCTACAGGAGGTATTTGAGTATTCTTTTTCAGCGTATTCCGACATTAAATGCTTAATTTTTCCCGAAATATCCGTGACATTTTCTACGACATAATAAGATCCATATTGGTTACGACTAATAAAGCAAACGAGGACAACTCTTTAAGCCGCCCTCATTCGACAAAACAAATTATAAACTATTTTCTACAAGCTCTGCACTTAAAGTGTTGGTTTCATACACTCAAGAACCTCCTTGAGAAACATCAAATAACGTCTTCTCTCCTGCGATAATTTCGGTGCCTGCGCATCTGCCTTTAACAATTGATCAATTTCATCACAGCATACCACTATTTTATCTCAGCTAATGTTTTATTCTGTACAGAAGCAATGTCTAAATCTCCCACATTGACGCCCCGAACCTGTGTAAGCTGATTTTCATTAGCAAAAACTTTTATCCGAACATTCATTGTCGTAACCTCCTGTTGTATTCTCTAAAAATATCTTTTGTTATTATTCATAAATCTATAAAATCTTTACATCGCATGTCTTGCATTTTCTATGCTTTATTCATCATCCAACAAATCACCTATTCCCAAAACTGAAATAATAAAGAAAATTACCGAAGTTACTATCAGGCATGAACTTTCTGAAAAGCCAATAAATTTGCTAAAAAACGCATATATTAGGAATCCTATCGGCCACAGCATCATCACCATAAATATACAAGAAAAGTAATGTCCGCAATTCCATTTTTGTTTTTTATCATCAAAAAATTCAGTTAACATTGCGCATACTATGCAAACAATAACAGAGAAAATTATATAATGATTCACCTGTTCCACACTTCTACAATATTGTGCATACAGAATAAATACAGATAATCCTGAACCCCAACCACACATTTTTTCTACTATTGTACTTTTAAACTTTCCTATCAACATAATTGCAGAAGTACAAAGCAACAACCATATTGCGATTTTATTGGCGGTAAATGAATCCAGGAATAGAAACTTATTTACATCACCGGTTACGATTGATGCGATTCCTTCTGCAAAAGCCGAGGCAAAAAAAATCCCTATAATAAATGCAAATACTTTGCGCGCACCACTCATCACACTTATTCCACCAGTAGTATTTCCTGTATGTTTCGAGGTATATGATATATTTTTTTCTTTAACCACTATTGGTTTTACGTTATAATTGATAGCCTTAACTTTTTGAGTATCCTTACTCCAATCGTCTAATCCTTCAACCATTTGATCATAGACATTCTCAGCATCATATGAGATATTACCATCTTTTGAAAGAATTGGTGTATCAATAACTGATTTAACTGCCTTGGCTAATGCACTCGTTACCGTTATTAATTCCAATTCATCTTCAGAAAAATTCTCTTTAGTGAGTTTTTTCTTAAAGATTCTTCCTTCCCTCTTCCTTACCACAGCTGTTAATAAACCTGTACACTCTGCAAACATTGTGTTTAAGTTTTCTAAGAGATCATCAAACATTTCTGACTTTTCAGTTATAGCCTCACAGAGTGTTTCAGAAATTTTCATTTTTTCTACAGCAACCTCTGCTTCTGCATACATAGTATTGGCTTTTTCAAGATTTTCATCGGCTTTCATACTCGCTGATATACCTGTAAACAACATAACTGGTGCAGCAACTGCAGCTAATGGAGTCATTGCCGCTCCAAATGATAGGGCCGATCCTGCAAATCCTACTGCAGCACTAATTTCACCTGCCGCTAATGCAGATCCCGCCAGAGACAATTCCCCTGTTATAATTGGTAAAGCACCACTGGCAGCTAAAGCAACTGCAGCTCCTGCTGCAACACCCGTAGCACTACTGGCAAAACATGACGAATAAACATCTGTCATCTCTCTAACTTCAATAACATCCTGCTGATCAATTGTAAATTTAGCTATTTCGTGTATCCCAACAGACTCACTCAGTTGAATATGTTTTACTTTTTCGAATGTTGGGAGAAACTGCTTCATTGAAGTATCAAGAACTCTCTTTTTATCATATCCCAGCTTTACAAGAGCTTTCTCTGTTTTATTTTGCGCTGCCTCTAATGTCTGTTTTGCATTATTATATAACTCTTGAGCGTCCTGCGACACCCTCTCGGCACGCTCATTCGTTTCTTTTGCACTTAAATGTCCTCCGGCACCAATTACTCCTGCGGCAACTCCTAATCCCGCTAATAAAAATGGAATAGGCATACATCCACCTCCCTACAAAATAAAATCTTCGTCACTATCCAAAAAATCCTTAAATTCACTAACTGTTTCAAACTGAACCTCACCACCAAGTTTTCGAGTAATATCATTTGCTCCAGCAACAACACCATCTGCATCGCCCGTTTCATATGCCAATCTCATAGAAGACAACACCGAATCAAAGCAAGTTCTATATTCTTGGAAATATGAATCCAAATAGGATTCTAACTCAGCCCGAAAAGCCCTTGCCTGTTCTGCTGCTGCATTGCATTCTTCAATAATACGCATTCTTTCCTCATGCTCAAATTGCTTGGTTTGTAAATCATTAATCAAGTTATTATATAGATTGCTTGTAAGCATAGATCCTACCAAAGCACCTACCGCACCTCCTACTATAGGAATTGGAATCAGTGTCTGTCCAACAGCCATAGAATACCCCATCGTCGCCATGTTCAGACCTTTATCCCCTAACTGGATAAGACACTCCTGTGTAGTAATCTCTCCTTCTCCCCATTTTTTTAACGTATCGCCTGTAACCATAGCCGCTGTTATTATCTTTCCCGGCACATTATTTTTTGCTAATGCTTGAACAAATTCTGAAGACGAATATGATAATGTTTGAGAAACAACCGTCATACCTCCCCCTATTGCATAACCCGTTACTGCAGCTTGTCCCCCATCTTTAACTGTGTCTACAATAGCATCTTCACCACTTTTCTCACCTTTAATAACTGAAACCACATTCATAATTCCAGACATTGTTAAAGCTGTAGTTCCTGCATTCTTCGCCCCAGCTTTTCCTGCTTCATTTGCAGTTTCTACTGCATTCTTAACACTTTTTTTAAAGGCTCTACGATTATTTCTTTTTTCAGCAATTCTTCCAGTATCTTTAATTCGTTTGCTAACGCCATCAATAGACTCGCCAGTTTCAATATTATCTGCCAAGCCCTCCATTCTTGCAGCATCGTCAGCCCACTCCTGCTGTGTGCTACCACCTTTTCCAACGCCTTTACTTCCTTGATTTAGCTTTCTGGACAGCACTTGAAAATTGTCATCACTATTACCAATTTCACGTACATCATCAGTCGTTAAAAACGGATTTTTTTCGTCCTTTTTGCTATTTGACTAAGCGGATCTATATGATCGGCTTCAGCCGCATGGCTTTGCCAATCTTCACCATACTGCATTTTTGCATCCCTTTGTTTCTTTAATAACTCCGTTCCCGAATATGGATCTCTAACCGTATTTCCGCTTGCAAAAGCATCATCAATGGCTTTCTTATGAGCACTGCCATTATCATAAAACTGTTTTCTGGTTTGTGGATTATAGTCAGGTCTGCTATACTTTACATTTGCTTGAGCAGCTGAACTTCTTATTGAGGAACCCAGAGCTATTCCAACACCAATCTTGCTTTTTGAATCATCCTCTTCATCATGTTTAAGAGCCACTTCCGTTGATTTTGTTTTATGTTTTTTGAAGAAATCAAACACTTCCGTACCTCCTTTACTCAAGAACTAAGTCATTAATTCTTTTCTGAAATCCGATGTACTCATTCAATATATTTTCACACTTATCCGCAAAACTTGGATTCAGATTATATTCTTTGAGCATTTGATTTATAAGCATTCTTTCATCACTATCGTAATTTCCGTCTGTCATGGCTAAACCGACAAGTTCAAAAATAAAAATCTTTTTTACCTTTTCGCTGCTATTCACTTTGATATACTGAGTCAATGATTCCATAGGCTTTATCATATTATTTTCATCAAATTGGCATTGCAATTCTTGACAATACCCATTAATCATAATTTTTTCAGCGTCACTGTAATCTCCATCAATAGATGCCAAATTGTATGCCATCCCCAAAAATACAGATTTTTCACGTTCATTTAATAATGCTAAGTACATTTCTATGCCTCCTTGTTTTTCAGCTCATTACAAGCTTTATAATTAAGTCGATAGTATTCTTCAATTGTCATTTTATATCTAAAAAAATTATTATACATTTTATCTACATTACATTTTTCTGGACGTTCTTCATAAATAGTACATAACTTTGAATCCATATCAAAATATTTACAAATGCCATCTCCTCTATCTAAATCTGAATAAATTTCAGATTTAGATAGATTCATGCAACATAGACCACAACAATCACAATAAAACATTATTGGCGCACCTATTTGGAACAACATAATATGTCATTCATTCTTACTCCTTCGTCACTCTCTCCGCATACTCCATCAGCACCTCCGGCGACACCTCGCCGTGTCCGTTCCTGATCTTACGTTCCAGCCGTTTCAGCGCCGCCTTCTCCTTCCATGTCATTGTGCTCTCCGTTTCTTTCGATCCCTTTCGGCTCCCACCCCGATCGGTACTTTTCATTTCACACCTCGCCTCCCTGTGTGCTGACCGTTCATTTATTTCATGAACTTTCTTCTCCCATGCATATTTCCTCACAACGGTTTGACTCGGCGAGCATCTTTCGCACGTATCGCTCGCTATAACCAAACTTTTTCGCAATGTCGGAGATCTTTTGCTTGCCCTGAAGGCGTTTAATCTCCTGAACGACATATTCCTTGGAGTAAAGCTTCATCGGAAATACAAACTGCTGCCCTTTGAAGCGTTCGTAGAATTCCCCGATTCGCTCTTCGCCGATGATCTCTGCAATCTCCTCATATACACCGGCATACACAGGTGTTCTCTCCTGTTTTCTTTCCATTATTTTCCACCGCCTTTAACTAATATTTTAGCAAATCGCCATGTCGTTGTAAGGTGTCATTCTCCGCTGTCTTTTCCCTTGCATTTTTCCTATCCCTATCTACATGATCATTCTACCACCCATCTGTCCGATATTTTTTTATTTTTTGTCGCGATGTCATAATCTGTCATCGTATTGCAAAACTCCGAAAGGTAATGCATAATGATGCAAGGGGCAAAAGTAGACAGCAATGGAGCAATCCGTGGCATCATTAAAATACAAAGTAGACAGCAATGTATGTTTACATACAATTTGCCGGCTACCGGCTTTCCCTGCCAAACACTGACACGAACCAAGGAGAACATGATAATGAAAAAGATTTCTTTAAAATACATATCTATCTGTTTGAGCATCTGCCTGCTGACCACGGCTCTGCTCCCATGGCTGCCTTCGGCAGCGCACGCGAACGGTCCGTCCTATTCGATGCGGCAGTTTTATAAGCTGCCGGAGGCGGAGAAGTCAGGCTCTGACCGGATCCTTCTGTACAATCGTGAGGATCTGGTCTGCCTGGATCGCTATCTGGAGGAGGGACGCAATTTTACCAACGAGACCTTTGATCTTGCCAATAATATTTACCTGTCTGATTATCGCTTTGAATATAAGAAGAATTCCAATACGACCTGGATCTATGATCAAAATACCCGCAAATGTCTTGCGCATTATGATGAAACGACGCAGCAGTTTTACGAGGGAACCGGTGACACCGTCTGTGAGGCTCCGATGAAGGGGGACGGCTGGAATCCGATTGGCTCCGTCAGGCATCCTTTTACACAGACTTTGAATGGCAATGGACATATTATTTACGGACTCTGGAATATCTGCGATGCAGCGCAGGGCATTTCTACCACCGGATCGCCTGCAGCGGATGGCGCCGGTCTTTTTGCGGCAGTGACGGGCACGATTTCTAATCTTCGCATGGAGGGTACATTTCTCTCCGTCAGCAATTCCCGGCTGGAGGATGGTGTTGAGGGAGACGGTTATGATTCGATCGGTGCCCTTGCTGCCCGCATTCCCAAAATCTCTTCCGATTCATCCGGAAATATTACGACTACCATCCGTTCCTGTTATGTCCAAAGCACTCACTTTTCCTGCAGTAACGTGCCTAATTCCGGCGTTCTGATCGGGCAGAGTCTTTCTCCGACAGCATTTGATTCGATTGCTGTCGCCGATACCGGAGCATATATCGACTGCTCATCCTCTTCGGCAGATTCGTTTACCGCCGGGCTTCGTTTCGGTATGGTGCTTGGTTATTCCAATACCCTCTATAAATCGACGTTTACGAACTGCGCTTCTTCCGGGTTGGCAACGGATGCGAGTGGGATGGCGGTGATCGGCGGCATTTGCGGAACGTGCCAGCAGGACCGTTTTGAGCATTGCGTCAATCAGACAACGGTTCGCACCGCAGGAGTCGCCGGCGGTATTGCCGGGTATATTGAGCATGTTGTAGGAGCGCATGAATGTTATTTTCGTTACTGTGATAATCTCGGCGACATTTCCGGCGTGTGTGCCGGCGGAATCAGCGGTTTTGGGGGCAGCTATCTTCCGGCACGTTATGAGTGCGGCGGTCGCACCGGCACAAATATCAGCTACTGCCGCAACCGTGGTGCCATTACTTCCGCATATATTGGCGGCGGTCTTACCGGGGTATGCGATGCATTTGTGATCACGAACAGTGAGAATTACGGAACGGTGTCCTCGACCACTCTGGCAAAGATCAGTTCCTATCCGGCTTCCCATTATGAAACGCTGATGCTCGCAGCAGAAAGAAGCGTCGGCGGACTTATCGGTGCCTGCATTCCGATCGGTCGCAAAGCAGCTTCCTATTATGACCCGATCTGTACGATATTTAACTGCGCCAACCATACCTCTGCCACACTAACGCCGGATAATGCCGATGCCGGTGGGCTGATCGGTCTTATCACAACAAAATACAGTGCTGTTCAGGATCTTTGGCTGACCCTGAATGTGCAGAATTGCTATCAGGCATCCTCCATCAACGCACTCTCATCGACAAGCAGCTCCGGCTTTACTCCGGTCTCCGGAAGTCTGATCGGCGATTGCACCGTGACAACTGCCACGCTGGAATACTGTTATGCCGTGCAGTCTGACCCGGAAAGTGCCGATATAAATAGTACCTGTTTCGGAACGCAGAGCGGCAAGCTGACCCTTAATGCCGTAGAAAATATTTCCGGAAAACAGTTGCTTGGCACAGAAACAGAGAAGAATATCGGCTCTGATCTGCTCACGCAAACAACAGCATTGCTTTACTGTCTGAACGGCTATATCAATTCCGGCTTTCGTTATGATCAGACGCAATGGATCAGTAAGCAGTCTGAGTCAGAGGAACCGATGTTAGTCATTGACGATTATACGCTGCCGACCGAGCCGCCAATAGTTTCCTTCGCCCCGGAAAAGACGACCTCACCAGTGCCTTCCGCTACCGGCACGCCGGCCGGCTCTGTTGCTCCATCGCCATCCGGCGCTCCAATCGTCTCCTCCTCTCCATCGGCAACCGACACTCCAACCACCTCTTCCTCTCCGGCAACAACCGGGACACCGGCAGTTGCTTTCTCACCGGCTCCTTCAACAACTGGATTGCCAACCGATTCTTCCTCTCCGGTTCCTGATCCCTCTCCGACGGGCAACAGTCCCTCTGCCTCCCCAGCTTCTCCGGTTCCATCCTCTGGGAAGCAAACAAATACTCCGGCCTCCCCTTCCGTCTCCTCTGTCCCAGATTCCATACAGACCGGCACACCTTCGGATCAGATGAGCCTAAGCGCAGCACCACACCGTTCCGGCGGCATCCGGATCACCTGGAAGCTTTCCTCTGTCTGGATTGGATTCGTTCTTTACCGCAGTCCGAAAGCCTCCGGTATCTATCAGCCGGTTGCAACCATCTCCTCTTCCCGGAAATCATTTACCGATAAGAAGGTGACCGCCGGCAAGACCTACCACTATAAGGCAATTCCATATATCCTGAAAAACGGACAGACCATCTACGGCAATACCACCGTCATCCGTAAGGCAACTGCCCGCCTGATGGCACCGACCTTTCGCGTGAGCCGCCACCGGACAGCATCCGGCAGACGATTTCTCCAGATCCGGCTCCGCAAATATCAGGGGAAATATGCGGACATTTACATCCGCAACAACCGCGGCAAATATCTGCGTCTGCGCCTGAAAAACAATAATATCCGCCAGCAGAAACAAACTTTCCGGCTGCAGTACAGCTTCCGGAAAGCGACCCTGTCCATCCGCATCCGCACTTATAAGCAAAAGAAACGGACGAAGGGAAGCTTCTATTCACGGGCCAAGGTGGTACGAATCCGGGAGTAAGCAGGACAAAAGCCCAGCTGATCAGTTCATATATTGACTAATTAGCTGGGCTTTCCTTTATTTTTTCAATTCTTCAATTAATGTACCAATATTAGAACCAAGTTCATTATCCAGACATTCTATATTCTCACAGAATTTCTTCTCATTAATAATGGCTCTGTCAATGTGCTCCATCAACACCTCTGTATTGTATTTGCTTTTCCGATAACCCGGCAATAACTTGCGCAATTCATGTTCTGTATATCGTGTTAAATACCGGTACTCCTCCATAACGTCCTTCCAGATAAGCTTTATCAATTTTCTGGTCGAATCTTGTATTATATTCCTCCAAAGAATATATATCACTCTCACCTGTGTTCTGCTTATCAATAAACCATATCTCATCCCGTCGAAGCAGATCAAAGTCCAACAATCTGGACTCATGTGTGGTCACGATCAATTGCAGATTCTTTTTCGCTGCCAATTTCAAATATGTCTCAATAAATTTGTAAGTCAAACTCGGATGCAGACAACGATCCAGTTCATCAACAACATACGTCTTTCCTTCATCGGATAATAATATTTCCAGCAGATCCAAAATTCTTACTGTTCCGTCAGATTCTTCGGATAATTCGAAAAGTATATTATTTTTATTGTGTTCAAACTGTATCGTTTGGCACACAAGTTTCTGACCTTTTATTTGCAAAATAAAGAAGTCCCGGTTGCTTCGCATGATAATTCCGGTATTTTCCGGGATATTATTATCTTCTGATATTTTATGATCTATCATATTTTGAACTGCTGAATAATACCGTTCCATTCTCTTCAGCATCTGCGTTTGAGCTTCATTAGGTATATGTGCCAACACATTTTCCACCGGTATTTCCACCAATTTGTAATCCGTGATTCCCGTGCCAAAGGCAGCGATCATATCGCAGATCTCATCGACGTTTTCCATGCTTGCCATGTATGAATAATTTGAAATTGGTCTGTCCGGATAATTAATATCAAGTCCTTTTTTCAGCCACAAATATACATCCTGCAATATGGATGCACCTTTATAATTCAGATACAGATTTTTCTTATTATGATTCATAACCGTCAGAAATAAAGTAGAACCATCATCCTGAATATCCTCCGCATAGTTGTTCATCTTCTGTCCGAGTTCTTTCGTACTAAGATCATTTCCTAATTCATATACGCCCTGTTTAATATCTCTGGTAAAAATCGTTTTTTCCTTGTTGTCCGAGGTTAATTCAACCAGCCATTCTGATTGAAACTCTCCCTGATTTAAAAGCACTTCAAAGCCGTACGCATAATACTTCTCGCCTAACTTCAATTCAATTTCAAAATAGCTTGGAATATCTCTGTTGGACTCATTGGATTTGCAGTATTTATTGCTATATCCATCCGGAAGCCCCTTGATAACAGTTTGCTTCATAAAGTCTAATGCCTTTACCAAATTAGATTTTCCGGAAGCATTCGCACCATATACTGCTGCCAGCTTCAACAGTTTAATCTTTCCATTATCATAAACATGTTCTTTCTTACTGCGTACTTTCCCCGCAATCATGGAAAATTCCTCGGATCTTCCCTCTGCATTTGCAGAAAAAGACAAAAAGTTTTTTACATTGAATCGAATCAGCATAAACACGCTCTCCTTCCTGTAATATAATTATATTATGTGCATTTTTTCACTTTTGCCAACATATTTATGCATCTTTTAGCACTTTTTTAGCATTTGAATGTGATTTTTTCACTCTATTCAACCTTTTTTCACATAAACACCATCTTCGCACCCCCCTTCCTTTTTTCCACGGATATATTCCGCCCATTTTTTCCTGTTTACATATTAATCTTATTTTTCCACGCCTCCATCGCCCCTATTTTGTTGCAAATCCGACATAAATCATGCATAATATACATGATATTGGGGCAATTATATTTTGCCTCCGACTGATGCCGCGGACGACTTCTTGCATCATATACACGAATTTATATTGAAAATATATGCGTATCTGCACCAACGGGGGGGACTTGTTTCATGAAGAAATCCTATTATAAATACATATCTGTGATCTTGAGTATCTGCCTGATGCTTGGCAGTTTTCTTATCTATCTGCCTGCGCCATCTGCACTGGCAGCAACTTCTTGCTCGATGACCGAGTATTACAACATGACAGACGCCCAAAAGAAAGGCTTTTCGTTTATTTTCTTATATACCCGCGACGATCTGGTGTATCTGGACAAGTATCTGGAGGAGGGACGAAGCTTCAACAAGGAAACCATTGAGCTTGCCAATGATATTGCGCTGTCTGACTATGATTTCAAATATGATTCCTATACAGAAACTACTTTTATTTACAGACATTCCTCCGGAGAATGTCTTGCCCGCTACGATGAAACGAATCGCTGCTTCTACAAGGGCGCAACAGGCGATCAGAAAACAGATTTTACCTTTGAGGGAGAGGGCTGGAATCCGATTGGTTCTGCCGAGCATCCGTTTCTGCAGCCCTTTGACGGACAGGGGCATCGCATCACCGGACTCTGGAATATCTGTGATGCAGCCGCCGGAACGTCGAGCACAAACTCCCCTGCTGCCGACGGTGCCGGTCTTTTCGCCGCTGTCGGTGATTCCATCTCAAATCTTGTGATCGATGGGGCATTTCTGTCAGTCTCTGATACCGGTCTTTCTGCCGGAAACTATGATTCCATCGGTGTGCTTGCTGCACGATCCCCGAAGAATGATAACGAGTCATTGCTCTACTCCCCCTTACATAAAATTACATCCTGCTCCGTGGTCAATGCACATTTTACCTGCAAAAATGTTCCAAACTCCGGTATCATAACCGGAAGCTGTTATCGGAGAATCCAGTTTATTTCCATTTATGTTTCAGCAAGCGTCTACATTGATAGTGCAGTTAAAACTGAATTATCTTTTCTTCCGAGAGTTTCTTTCGGAATGATCACCGGATATCTTTCGAAGGGTGACTCCTATTTTTATAACTGTACATCGCAAGGTACCGTCACAGACGCACAGAATATTGCACAAATTGGCGGTATTTGCGGTACCGCGCGCTATGTATTTTTCGATTCCTGTATCAATAAAACAACAATTCACTCAGCCTGCATCGCCGGCGGATTTGTCGGACAGGCGGAATATCCAACCATAGGTGATTCATATGTACTCATCCAACTCAAAAACAGTGTTAATATCGGAAATATATCTGGCTTATGCGTCGGTGGTATGATTGGCTTGTGTAATGTCTTTACCACCCCTGATTACACAAGTCGCAATGTCTCACTCATCATCTGGAACTGCCAAAATAACGGCAGTATATCCGGAACCTTATACGCCGGAGGCTTCATCGGAAATACAGATACATTTAATATCCGAAATAGCATTAATACAGGCACTGTATCAATTATTTCCACATCAGAAACACAAAAAATTCCAGCCTTTCAATATTTTACAAAAAGTTTTTCCTCTGACAAAGCAGCCGGAGGTTTAGTCGGTGCTGTCATTCCTATCATCAGTAGTGTTTTTTCTCCTGCTACCAGTGGTTTTTACAACCATATCACAAACAACGCAATTACGTCCTCATCTGCACTCAAAGCGGATAATGCATATGTCGGTGGATCAGTTGGACTTCTGTCGTGCGCGAATATGTCAAAAAATACAGTCCTGTCCCTGACCATAAATAATTGTTATTCTGCATCGAAAATCGTAACCTCTGCATCTGTTTCAACTTCAGATTCCGGTGCATATGGTTCTCTTGTTGGCAGATATGATTTATATACAACAATAAACATACAGTATACCTATTGGACGCAGGACAATTTGGATCTCGATGGAGAGACTTTTGGTCAACTTAATAAGACAAACTGTTATAAAATCACCCAAAGCCAGTTGCTCGGTCAGGAAACCACCACAAATATTGGCTCCTCCGCAGTCAATTCTTATCCGGATCTTCTGCGCTGTTTAAATAGCTACGTCGGTCAGACAGAAGACTATGATCCGTTGCTTAACTGGAAAATGCTGGATCAGGTCGGACCTGTTATTGATTACTCAAAGAACCCGGCTGCCTCTTATCCTCCGGTAATTACCTCCGTTCCGTCCCTGACTCCCGCTCCGACCACAACGGCTCCTACTGTCACCCCGACGGCTGTTCCGTCTCTGACTCCTGCTCCGACCACGGCGGTTCCATCCGTGACCCCGACTGCTGTTCCGTCTCTGACTCCATCTGTGAGCCCTACCGGACAGCCTACGACGGGACCACGGTTCACACCATCACCGACACTGCCGATCAAAACAGCAAAGCCAACCAAAACACCGATTCCGATTCCGGATCCAATCCTGACACCGGCACCAACAGAAACTCCGACGGCTGCGCCGAACATAACAAAGTCTCCGGCAGAACCAACAACCACTCCGACGTGGCTGCCGATACTGACAACGACACCGACCGAAACACCGGTTCATACATTATCTGCCACGCCACAAGCTCCATCTGCCACGGATGACGGTAATACACTTAATGCCCCAAAACAGATGACGATCAAAGCGTCCGCAGATCGTTCCGGAAGTGTCCGGATCACCTGGAAGAATTCTGCTGACCGCGATGGATTCCTGTTATACCGCAGCACCAATAAAACCGGCTACAAACGGATTGCAATGATCACAGCCCGCACAACCACTTACCTTGACAGAAAAGTGTCAGTGGGCACAAAATACCGCTATAAGGCAGTACCATATGTCCTGAAAAACGGACAGACCGTACGTGGCTCCGCCTCAAAGGTCCAGACGGTTTCCCCACGTCTTATGGCGCCGAAATATTCGCTCACAAAGCATAAAACCGTGGACGGGCAACGTTTCCTGCAGATTCGTTTGAATAAATATCAGGGAAAATATGTTGACGTTTACATCCGCAAAAATGTGGGCAGATATGTATTATTGCGTCTGAAAAACAATAATATCAAGCAGCAAAAAGGTATTTTCAAACTGCATTACAGCTTCCGGAACGCAACGATTTCCGTAAAGCTGAGAACTTACGACAAGAAACCTGTTTCTCAGAGAAGCTTTTATTCGAATGAGAAAACAATACTGATCGATGAATAACCAGCAAAAACAAACGGAGCATAAATAATGAGCAGCACGATAAACAGCTTTGACAAAAACGAAATAATCATGGACCGCTACGAAATTCTGGCAGAAATCGGAAGTGGTGGCTTTGCCACGACCTATAAGGCAATGGATCATTCTCTGGATATTCCGGTGGCGATCAAGGCATTTCATAAGCACACCGGCGCCAGCATGGACGAGGCTGTGAAGGAAGCCAAAATTGCCGCCGGACTCTATGAGCTGGAGGGCATCGCCTCCGCCAGAGATTTCTTCTGGTATAAGGAAACTCCCTGCATCATCATGGATTACGTGGACGGCACAAGTATCAAGGATTATGTGCGCGAGCATGGTCGTATCCGTGGGGACAAAATGCTTATTCTGATCAAACCGCTTTTGCAGAGTCTGATCAAAATTCACGAAAAGGGCATTCTGCACCGCGATATCAGCGCTGACAATATTCTTCTGACTGAGGATGGCAGACTCAAGCTGATCGACTTTGGTGCCGCCCGTCTGTCGCAGAACGCGCAGGGTGACGAATATACGATTATTTTCAAACGTGGTTTTGCTCCGATCGAGCAATGCAGTGCAGGCGGCAAACAGGGACCCTGGACCGATGTGTACGGCATTTGTGCCACAATGTATTACATGATCACAGGAATCGTTCCGGACGATTCTGTATCGCGTCTGATCGAGGACAAGCAGCTTCCTCTGGAACGGATCGACGGCGTCCGTCTCACGCCTCAGGCAATGTCCTGCATCATGAAGGGTCTTGCCGTACGACCGGAGAAACGTTTTCAATCAATGTCAGAATTTTACACGGCACTCTATGCCGCCAAACCGTCCACCCTTGCCAATATACTAAATAATACAACCATCCAAGGCGGCAAGGTCGAAAACGGCGAAGCAAACTTCACGGAGAAGCTGCTTGAAGATATGGAACTTTCCATTTCTCATAAGAAATCAAGAAGGAAAAAGCAGATCATTATCGGCGCCGTTGTTGCGGTATTATTGATATTATCCGGAAGCATCTGGGGCATCCTGCAGCACAGATCTACAGTAAAGGATCAAATCCCACACGCACCGGCAAGCTCAATAACACCGGCTATAAACAGCACTTCCGCCGAACCGGACGCAGATCTGCATTCTTCGGACAATCCGGCTGACGCCGACGCCGACAGCACCGACACACCGGCAAATGCTCCGGATGATCCAGACAGTTCCAACACGCCGGCAAACCAACCGGGCAACTCCAGCTCCGGTAATAATTCCGGCAACTCCGGCAAAAAAACCGGCAATTCCGGCTCTGGCAAAAACTCCGGCGGCTCCTCTTCCAAGGCGACAACCTCGAAGAAGTCCGGCTCCGGCAACTCCGGCAAAAACTCCGGCGGCTCCTCTTCCAAAGCGACTACCTCGAAGAAGTCCGGCTCCGGCAACAGTTCCGGTTCCGCGAAAAACTCCGGCGGCTCCTCTTCCAAGGCGACTACCGCTCCGAAAAAGTCAAACACCGCCCCGAAGAAAACGGCAAAACCGGCTTCCCCGAAAAACGACTTTGACGGCGATCTGGATGGTATTTAGAAAGGATTTTCCCATGAAGCATTATGTGATCAACAGCAGCGAAGACATTTTGACACAATTGCATAACCAGCATTATCAAAGAACAGATCTCTTTCTGATCCGAAAGTGGCGCCCTGCACACGTCACGGGCTCTAAACAGCATACGATCACAGATCCGGATAATGTTTCTGAGCGATCCGGTCAAAACCCAGCCGATACGGCTACCACCGATATTTCCGACGAGCTGCGTCAGGAAGCCTATCTGAATTTCTACCGTCAGGTGAAACCATTTAAGCTCGCGTCCCGGCAGACCATTCAGCGCTGGTTTGGTATTGGCGGGTATGCCGTCCCGCACCGCCGCCAGATCCTTGAGCTCGCCCTGAATCTGCATTTCAGCCTTGATGAAACCGAGGATTACCTGCTGCACGGACTTTCCCAGTGGAACCTGCAGGTAAATGATTATGAGGAAATGCTCTGTATGTATTGCCTGGAAAACGGACAGGATCCGGAGACCTACCGCTTCATGGTTGATTTCTTTGAAACACATACCGATCAGGAGCTGCGTCCGCTTCAGACCGCGCGAACCGATCTGCTGCAGAAATCCTATGCCACCAAAAAGTCCCTTTCCGTGAGGGAATTTCTTGTATGGATGTGTCATAACGCCGAGCTGTTCAAGGGCTACAGCATGACCGTTTACAGTTACTACGTTTCCCTGCTCAACGAGGCATTTCAGTATTACCAGAAGCAGACTGAACAGGATCTTATGCTCCTTTTGGAACGCTCCTCCTACAGCCGCTGGAAACAGACCGAGCAGGAGACGAATCCGCTGTTTGCCAACGAAACGGAGAAGGATCACATCCGCCGTTATCTGAAAAATGTGCCGCGCCGCAAAAATAACGATATTGCTCCGGATGACTTAAGAACGGCACAGAATTACTATGCGATCGCCTATGCACCAAAAGCCCGGATCTCGAGCCTTCTGGCGCAGCTTTATCATAACGGCAAATCGCATGAGCCGACCCGCAATAACGAAATGTATGCCGAGCTTCAGGATTTTCTTGGCGAAGAAATTCAATGGGAAAATGAGAAATATATTTCCGAGCTGCTCTCTATGTCCATTCAGAAGGAGCAGCAAATGCTTTATCAGCGTGCCTTTGCAAGTCTTCAGCCACTTGACAGCACGGATCGCTGCCCGGATTGGATCACTCGTCACCTGCAAAGCAGATATCCACAGCTTTCCGCAGATCTTACCGTCAAACACGCTACAAAGATCATTTCCGCAGAATTAAAAAAACAGAAGACAAGAGTCCGGAATATTCAACGTTCCGATCTCCTTCTTCTGATTCAGTACACATTCTCTGTCAAATATGATCAAAAGCTGCAGGAAACGCTTGCCCCCTACAACCGCGAAGATGCCACAAAGGGCTTTCTCACCCTTGCCAATACAATCCTTACCTCCTGTAATATGCGCAAGGTCAATGCGCAGTACCGGCTTGACCAGCTGCTGTTAAGCTGTATCACCGATGAGGAAATTATTCTTTTAGGTGATCTTCTGGACAAAACTTTCTTCTGGACAGACTAATAGGGCTATTTGTTTAAAGCCTTATTCACCTTCGACTTAATGCGCTGCAGGGCATTATCGATCGATTTTGGCTCCTTATCCAAATGCCTTGCGATCTCCTGATACGTCATGCCTTCCATATACAGGTCAAATACCTGCTTCTCCATGGCACTTAAGCATTCCTCGATCTTGCATCTGAGACTGCAGACATTCTCCCGATCGATCAAAATCTCCTCAGGGCTAAGCTCCGCCGCTTCCAGCGAATGATCCACCATAAAACTGCCTTCTGTCTCCTCCCCCTGCTCCGAATACACCGGCGAGTAGATGGACACATAGGTGTTGAGCGGAATATTTTTCTTGCGGTTCGAGGACTTCACTGCGGAATAAAGCTGTCTGCTGATGCAAAGCTCCGCAAAGGTAGAAAATACGGCTTCCTTGCTCTTGTCATAATCCTGAATTGCTTTGAACAGACCGATCATGCCCTCCTGCATCAGATCGTCCTGATCACCGCCAATAATAAACAAGGATCGCGCTCGTTTTCGCACAATTCCCTTATATCTCTGCATCAACGCATCCATCGCATCGTAATCCTGCGCCTGTGCCCTCTGAATCAGGACTTCCTCCGGCAATGCTTCCATATTTTCTGCCATTTTCCTTCCTCCAGCGTAATCCCTGATAATTTATTTTTGCTTTGCCAGTCTCTGACGGACAATCTCATAAGACAGTACTCCCATCGCCACGGATGCGTTCAGCGAATCAATATCGCCAAACATCGGAACGCTGGCAACAAAATCGCAATTCTCCTTGACGAGACGGCTGACACCATCACCTTCATTTCCAATCACGACCCCCATCGGTCCGGTCAGATCGAGTGAATACATGGATTCTCCATCCATATCTCCACACACAAACCACATGCCCTTTTCCTTAAGTTCCTCCATGGTTCTCACCAGATTCGTAACCTTCGCTACCGGCGTGTAGTTGATCGCGCCTGCGGACGCCTTTGCCACGGTAGCCGTCAACCCAACAGCCCGACGCTTCGGTATGATTACACCATGTGCTCCCACCTGATTAGCAGTACGGATAATAGAACCCAGATTATGGGGATCCTCAATATTATCCAAAAGAATCAAAAAAGGTGCCTCGCCCTTTGCAGCTGCATTCTCAAGCATCTCATCAACAGTACCGTATTCGTACGCTGCTGCATATGCGATCACGCCCTGATGCTTCCCTGTCTCGGACATCTGATCCAGACGTTCCTTTTTCACGAAATTAACAATCGTGTCTGCCTTCTTTGCTTCGCGCAAAATCGTGCGGATCGGTCCATCCTGACATCCATCCAACAGGAATACCTTATCAATCGTCTTGCCGGCACGGAACGCCTCCAGCACTGCATTTCTTCCTTCTATTGTAAGCTCTTCGTATCTCATAACATTGTCCTTTCCGCATAATATGTTACGCTCTTAGTCTCTTTAATCTCTTAATTTTGAAATTAACTAATCGTTTACTGCCTGACCGGTCTATTTGTTATCGTACTGTCCGGTCCGCTCCAGTCCGAGTGCAATTAGTTCAATCGCCCTCCCAAGCTGCTCCTTCAGATAGAGATAACCTATCAGCGCCTCAAATCCTGTCGCAATCCGGTAATCAATGATCGACGCATTCTTGGCAGAGGTTCCTGATTTGGCATTGCGTCCGTGATGAAAGATCCGGTTCTCCTCCTCGGTCAGATCCGGCTCAATCGACTCTACAAGACGTGCCTGTGCCTCCGCTTTGACAATACTGCTGGTCATTTTGTGAAATGTCTTAACACTGTAATTGCCCCGACGAAGCACCAATGTACGAATGATTAGATCATAAACCGCATCTCCGATATACGCAAGTCCCAATGCAGAATATTGTTCCGGTTTTAATTTACTCTCTCCAAACCGACGGTATATCTCTTCCTGAAAGCCAATCTCTGCGCTTATATCCTGCCCGTTCTCCAAATTCTTCTCCTCCTCTATCTACTCCATCAAAGCCTGAATCCACACAATCTGTTACTGAATCGTGCCGGCTTATTGGTATATTTCTTTATATAGAAAAAAATCCTCGAAACATCAGCGTTTCAAGGATTTGAGAGGCGCAGGCCGGATTTGAACCGGCGCATACTGGTGTTGCAGACCATTGCCTTACCACTTGGCTACTGCGCCATATAATGACTCCAACGGGATTTGAACCCGTGTTACCGCCGTGAAAGGGCGATGTCTTA
>ERZ773108.1349-NODE-1349-length-24936-cov-4.231823_pt1 | contig 24936 bp, 26 predicted proteins | sample MGYA00580570_ERZ773108 | MGnify/ENA primary metagenome ERZ773108 (study PRJEB29015, sample SAMEA2737840) | human gut metagenome | biome: human gut; feature: human-associated habitat; material: faeces | place: China | collected 2012 ...
GAAAGCTGATCCACGACGAGTGGGAAGACTGCTCGCTGGTTGATTACAACCGAAGCGGCGTGCCGCTGATCGAGATCGTTTCTGAGCCGGATATGCGGAGTGCTGATGAGGTTATTGCCTACCTCGAACTCCTGCGCCTGTTGGTACAGTATCTGGGCGCATCCGATTGTAAGTTACAGGAAGGTTCGATGCGTGCCGATGTCAACTTATCGGTCCGTGAGGTGGGAAGTGAGACATTTGGTACGAGAACCGAGATGAAGAACTTGAACTCTTTCAAGGCGATTGCCCGTGCGATCGACGGTGAGCGCGCCCGCCAGATTGAGCTGCTGGAAGAGGGCAGGAAGGTCATCCAGGAGACGAGACGCTGGGATGACAACAAGGAATACTCCTATGCGATGCGTTCTAAAGAGGATGCGAAAGATTACCGTTATTTCCCGGATCCGGATCTTCCGCCGGTCTGCATCAGCGATGAATGGCTGGAATCCGTCCGCGCCGCCCTGCCGGAATTGCAGCCGGAAAAAATGGCACGTTATCAGAGTGAATATGGTCTGTCTGAATATGACAGCCGCATTCTGACTGAGTCTAAGAAGATGGCGGATATGTTTGAAAAGACCACTACCATCTGCCAGAAACCGAAGAAAGCGGCAAACTGGCTGATCGGCGAGGCAAGCCGCCTGCTCAAGGAAAAAGGACAGGACGCTGAAAGCCTGTGGTTCTCCCCGATGCATCTGGCACAGCTCATCGATCTGGTCGATGCCGGAACGATCAATAACAACACGGCAAAAGAAGTATTTACAGCTATTTTCGAGCAAGATGTCGATCCGTCCGCTTATGTCGATGCACACGGACTTGGCATGGTCAATGACGACCGTGCCCTGGAACAGGCAGTTTCCGATGTGCTCGCCGCAAACCCGAAGACGGTGGAAGAGTACAAGAGTGGAAAGACAAAGGTACTTGGATTTCTGGTTGGTCAGGTGATGAAAGCGATGAAGGGCAAGGCAAATCCGGGTAAAGTGAATGAAATGATGACGGAGAAGCTGAACGCGTAAAACGCCTTTTTATAAATGAAAATTATAATTAGCTTTTAAAGAAAACTAAAAAGAAACTGTCTACAGATGCTGGCTTTCTGGATGATTCGTGATTTGTAATCGGAATTACCAGAAATACCATCTGTAACAGTTTCTTTTTTATAATCATGTTATAAATGATGCGATGTGATTACTCTACAATATCCAGCTCCTTGCTGAAGGAGTTTAGAATTTCGCATCCATCCTCAGTAATCAGCACCAGATCCTCGATTCTCACGCCAACTTCGCCTTCTACATAAATACCTGGTTCGATGGAGAAGATATTGCCAACCTCAGCGACCTTGGTGTTCGCAGAAGAAACATCGCCGTACTCATGTACTTCCAGACCGATGAAATGTCCCAGCCGATGGGTAAAGTTCGGACCATATCCGGCATCCTCGATGATCTGGCGGGCAGCTTTATCGACTTCGCAGAGCGGAACGCCCGGTTTCAGAATTGCTTCTGCGGCAGCATTTGCGCGGCGGACGGTCTCATAAATAGCGCGGTGCTTCTCAGACGGTACTTTTTTATAGAAGAAAGTACGTGTCATATCGGCACAATAGCCATCCTTCCTGCATCCAACATCAAACAGGACGGTGTCGCCCTCTTTCAGAACAGTATTGTCCGGACCGTGGTGTCCAAGCGCGCAGTTTGCACCGAAGCCAACCAGTGGTTCAAAGGAATATCCGTCTGCACCGAGACTCTTATAAATATCTAACATCTTGGAAGCGATCTCTTCCTCAGTTACGCCCTCATGGATCAGACCGCGGAACTGTGCCATCGCCTTATCATTGATTGCGGAAACCGCACGCATTTTTTCACGTTCTTCGTCATCCTTGCACGCACGGACCTCATCGACGCAGATGGAGCTGACCTTGTAGGAGGAAGCGCCCGAATGATCGATGACCGGAATCAGGAAACGGGCAGCAAATGTTTTATCAATACCGAGCGGTTTGCCTGCCTCAACACAGTCGCACAGAGGAGTCAGGTAATCGTCTGTATCCGAGAAGCGGAATTTCTCTACGCCCAGATCTTCCGGAACGGTAAAGAGGTTATTGATAAAGATCTTATTCTTGCCGGACTGGTTAATGTAAAGTGCCAGCAGACGTTCACCCGGATCAATAAAACGACCCGTCAGATAATAGATCGCATATGGATCGGAAATAATCATCTGCTCGAGCCCCTCTGTTTCCATTTTCTTCAAAACTTTCTCAAGTCGCTGTGTGTTCATCATGATGTCCTCCTTATAAGTAGAGTGGCTGTAACTGTGAAGATGCCAGACAGTTTACGCCGTAAATTATCTACCCTTATTATAAAACGCGCCGGGAAAAAGTCAACGATTAAAAGAACGCTTGAAAAGCGCATGGAAAGGGGGTAGAATAGTATCAACTGACCAGCCTTCGAAAAATGAAAGGACTTTTATTTTTAAGATACGAAAGGATGAAAAACATGGCGAAATCCTATGAAATGGATATGTGCAATGGTCCGATTCTCGGAAAGGTACTTACATACTCCATTCCGCTGATGCTTTCCGGTGTGCTTCAGCTTCTTTTCAATGCGGCAGATGTGATCGTAGTGGGGCGTTTTGCAGGCAGCCAGTCTCTGGCTGCAGTCGGCTCGACCAGTTCCCTTATTAATCTTCTCATTAACGTCTTTATCGGTCTGTCGATCGGTGCGAACGTTCTGGTGGCACGCTATTATGGCGCGAAGAATGACCGCGACATGAGCGAGACAATCCATACGGCGATCACGGTCAGCCTGATGAGCGGGCTGTTTCTAGTCTTTTTGGGTTTGTTTACCTCACGTTTCTGGCTGGAACTGATGGGGACGCCGGACGATGTCATCGATAAATCGACGATCTACATGCGGATTTATTTTGCCGGTATGCCGGCAACGATGGTGTATAACTTCGGAAGTGCGATCCTGCGCGCGATCGGCGATACGAAACGTCCGCTGTATTTCCTGACCGTGGCAGGTGTTATCAATGCAGCACTGAACATATTCTTTGTTACCCAGCTCCAGATGGACGTAGCGGGTGTCGCGCTGGCAACCGTGATTTCCCAGTGTATTTCCGCATTTCTGGTTATCCGCTGCCTGATGCATTCAGAGGGCGCGATGAAGCTGTCGCTTTCCAGGCTGGGAGTCAACCGGAGAAAACTTCTTCTTATTATAAAGGTAGGTCTTCCGGCTGGTATCCAGGGTGCGATTTTTGCGATCTCCAACGTACTGATTCAGTCGTCCGTCAATTCCTTCGGTTCGATCGCGATGGCAGGCAACACGGCGTCGCAGAATATCGAGGGATTTGTGTATACCTCGATGAATGCGCTGTATCAGACCAATTTAAGCTTTACGAGCCAGAATATCGGAGCGGAGAAATATACGCGGATCAAAAAGATTCTTGCCACCTGCCAGGGTGTCGTTGTGGCAGTAGGACTGGTGCTTGGATTTGCAGCATACCTCGGAGGTCCGTGGCTGCTGCAGGTATATTCAGAAGATGCCGACGTTATTTCCTATGGACTGCTCCGGATGTCGATCATCTGTACGACGTATTTCCTGTGCGGCATGATGGATACGATGGTCGGAAGCATCCGCGGACTTGGGTATTCGATCCTGCCGACGCTTGTCTCTCTGACCGGCGCCTGCGGACTGCGGGTGATTTGGATCTTTACCATATTTGCAGCGCAGCGGTCGCTGGCGATCCTGTATCTGTCGTACCCGATCTCCTGGGCGGTCACAGCGACGGCACATATGATCTGCTTCTGGCGGGCGGCAAAGAAGCTGCCGAAGGAAGACGGTCATCCGGTGCGGGGATAGAATTTGAAACGATGCAATGCGATCATTAAACTGCTTGTTTTTGAAAGAAAACACAAACAGAGCAGCATAAAAAATAATTCGTTTGATAATCTGATTTGTGTAAAGAAAAAATACTTGACACCAATTAGATTATCGTGTATGATAACACAGGTGATGAGGAATGGAAAAAATTGTTGAACAGGGTCTTTTGTATGATTTCTACGGAGAACTCCTGACAAAGCATCAGCAAAGTGTATATGAGGATGTGGTATTTAACGATCTATCCCTCAGTGAGATTGCAGATGAACAGGGCATTACCCGTCAGGGTGTGCATGATCTGATCCGGCGTTGTGATCGTACACTTCTTGGTTATGAGGAAAAGCTTGGGCTGATTGCCAAGTTCCAGAAAACCAAGGAAAAAGTAACTGAGATTCATCGGTTGACGGAAGAATTCAGCCGGACTCAGAATCAGGCGCTGATTGAGGCAATCGGGCGAATCTCAAACGAGATATTGGATTTATAATGCGGGAGGTTTTTGATGGCATTTGAAAGCTTGGCAGACAAACTGCAGAATGTGTTTAAAAACCTGACAGGCAAGGGACGACTCAGCGAGAGCGACGTAAAAGCCGGGCTCAAAGAAGTCAAGATGGCCCTTCTGGAAGCGGATGTAAGCTTCAAGGTAGTAAAACAGTTTATCAGTTCTGTACAGGAACGGGCGATTGGAACAGACGTTTTAAATGGCCTGAATCCAGGACAGATGGTAATAAAGATTGTCAACGACGAGCTGGTCAAGCTGATGGGCTCCGAGATGACAGAGATTGCGTTAAAACCGGGCAATGAGATTACCGTCATCATGATGGCAGGTCTCCAGGGTGCTGGTAAGACGACCACGACGGCAAAGATTGCCGGAAAGCTCAAGGCAAAGGGAAGAAACCCATTGCTGGCAGCATGTGATGTCTACCGACCGGCGGCAATCGAACAGCTGCAGAAAAATGGTGAAAAACAGGGTGTTCCCGTATTTGCGATGGGAACGAACCACAAACCGGTCAATATCGCAAAGGCGGCGGTTGAGCACGCAGCGAAAAATGGCAACAATGTGGTTATCATCGATACAGCCGGTCGTCTCCACATCGATGAAGCGATGATGGATGAGCTGGTTGAGATCAAAGAGAATGTGGACGTCTATCAGACACTTCTCGTTGTAGATGCCATGACTGGTCAGGATGCAGTCAATGTGGCGAGCATGTTTAATGACAAAATCGGCATTGACGGTGTAGTTCTGACAAAGATGGATGGCGATACGCGAGGCGGTGCGGCTCTTTCTATCAAGGCGGTAACCGGAAAACCGATTCTCTATGTCGGTATGGGTGAAAAGCTTTCCGATTTGGAACAGTTTTACCCGGACCGTATGGCTTCCCGAATCTTAGGCATGGGCGATGTCCTTTCCATCATCGACAAAGCATCTGCTGTGATCGATGAGGAGAAGGCAAAAGAACTCGGTCGCAAGATTAAGAAGGCAGAATTTGATTACAACGACTTCCTCGATCAGATGAACCAGATCAAGAAAATGGGCGGTATGGCGAGCATCATGAGCATGATGCCGGGTATGGGACAGCTTAAAGGTCTAGATTTAGATGAAAATGAGAAGACGATGGGACGCGTGGAGGCGATCATCCTTTCGATGACAGCCGAAGAGCGGCGCAACCCGGATCTGATGAATCCGTCCCGCAAGAAACGAATCGCACAGGGCGCAGGCGTGGACATCGCAGAAGTCAACCGCCTGGTAAAACAGTTCGGAGATATGAAAAAACTGATGAAACAGCTTCCGGGCATGGCAGGCGGCGGGAAACGCAAGGGTCTTGGCGGACTCGGCGGTATGCTTGGCAAGATGAAGCTGCCGTTTTAAACAAGTGTTAGTAGATGCAGTGTGCATTAGCTATATTTTATAATTTAAGGAAATAAGGAAAATTTCAGGAGGTAATTTAAAATGGTAAAGATGAGATTAAGAAGAATGGGTCAGAAGAAAGCTCCTTTCTATAGAATTATTGTTGCAGATTCCAGATCCCCGAGAGATGGCAGATTCATCGAGGAGATCGGTATCTACGATCCGAACACAGAGCCGAGCACTCTGAAATTCGACGAGGAAGCTGCTAAGAAATGGTTAGCAACAGGCGCTCAGCCGACAGAGACTGTTGGTAAACTCTTAAAGATCGCTGGTATCCAGTAAATCAAGCATACTGACCTGTGAGGTGCAAAGGTATGAAAGAATTAGTAGAAGTTATCGCGAAAGCACTGGTTGAGAACCCGGACGAGGTAGTGGTTACAGAATCGGTCAAAGACGATGAGACTGTAATCGAGCTTTCCGTTGCACCGGCCGATATGGGTAAGGTAATTGGAAAACAGGGTCGTATCGCGAAAGCGATTCGCTCGGTTGTCAAGGCGGCTTCATCCAAGGAAGACAAGAAAGTTATTGTAGAGATTCAGTAATACAGACGAAGCTGAAAAGCCGGCTGCCTGAAAGGGTGTCCGGCTTTTTTATTTCATAGGAAATTGCGTCCTATGAAATAAAAAACGCTCCGCGAGGATGCGCACTCGCGCGAAGCAGAAACATGTCGCAAGCGACCGCGCTCGGCGCGAGAATGTGCCAAGGCACATTCTTTTTCATGTATTTTATACAGGAGGATTACAGAATGGTTGATTATCTGAGAGTTGGTGTAATTACGTCCCCGCATGGTCTGCGCGGAGATGTGAAAGTATTCCCTACCACCGATGATGTGAATCGCTTTAAAAAATTAAAAAAAGCGTATATCGACACTGGAAAAGAAAAAATGCCGGTGACCGTGGAACAGGCGCGTTTTTTCAAAAATATGGTCATTCTTAAATTTAAAGAGATGAACCGGATTGAGGACTGCGAGCCGTTCCGTAATAAGGATATTTTGATCACCCGCGATCAGGCGGTGAAACTGAATCCGGATGAGAATTTCATTGCCGATCTGATTGGTCTGAAAGTGCTGACGGACGAGGGCGAGGAGTTCGGTACGGTGAAAGATATCCTTCAGACAGCAGCTAACGACGTATATCTGATCGAAGGACCTGAGGGCAAAGAATACCTCTTCCCGTCCATCAAGGAATGCATCCTGAATGTCGATCTGGAGGCTGGCACTGTAACGGTACATATCATGGACGGGCTTCTGGATCTGTAAATGGAATGACAATCCTAAAATAAAAGTACCGTTGTGAAAGTGCTGTATAAATATAGGAGAAACGGATGAATTTTCATATTCTGACCCTGTTCCCGGAGATGGTAATGGGGGGACTGAACACAAGTATTACGGGGCGTGCGATTGAAAAAGGGCTGATCTCGGTTGAGGCGGTCAATATCCGCGATTACTCGAAGGACAAACACCATCATGTAGACGATGCGCCCTATGGCGGCGGCGCCGGTATGGTGATGCAGCCGGAACCGATTTACGATGCATATGAAGACCTGGCGGCGCGCACCGGAAAACGTCCGCGCGTGATCTATCTGACTCCGCAGGGGCAGGTTTTCAACCAGAAAATCGCGGAAGAACTGGCGAAAGAAGAGGAGCTGGTATTTCTCTGCGGACATTATGAGGGGATCGATGAGCGCGCGCTGGAGCTGGTTGTAACTGACTATCTATCCATCGGCGATTATGTCCTGACGGGCGGCGAGCTTCCGGCGATGGTTATGATCGACTGCATTTCCCGTCTGGTGCCTGGTGTGTTAAATAATGACGTATCCGCGGAATTTGAGTCATTTCACGACAATCTGCTGGAATATCCACAGTACACCCGCCCGGTTGTATTTATGGATAAGGCGGTCCCGGACGTACTTCTGACCGGGCATCACAAAAATATCGAGACCTGGCGCCGTCAGAAATCGATCGAACGGACGCTGGAACGCCGCCCGGATCTTTTAAAAGATGCGGTTCTGGATAAGAAAGAGAAGAAATATCTGGAAGAGCTGATTCGTCAGAAAGAGGAAAAAGAAACAAAAAAACTCTAAAAAAGAGAGCAGAAAGTCCTTGCAAATCAAGGATTTCTATGATAAAATCATATTCTGTGAAATAAAGAGATGTTCCGCTGTTACAGGAAGCACGTTTTTACGGGATAAAAGATCGTATTAAGAACATCAAAGATTTTAAAGGAGGTTCACAAAGATGAACGAGATTATTAAGAACATTGAAGCAGCTCAGTTAAAGGAAACCGTTCCGAGTTTCAACGTAGGCGATACAGTACGTGTATCTGCTAAGATCAAAGAGGGAAACCGCGAGAGAATTCAGGTTTTCGAGGGAACTGTTATTAAGAGACAGAACGGCGGCGTTCGCGAGACTTTCACTGTTAGAAAGAGCTCCAACGGTGTTGGTGTAGAGAAGACCTGGCCGTTACATTCTCCGTCTGTAGAGAACGTTGAAGTAGTAAGAAGAGGTAAAGTAAGAAGAGCAAAACTGAACTACCTGAGATCCAGAATCGGCAAGGCAGCGAAGGTAAAAGAGTTAGTAAAATAATTTCTGAAGCGGATGGGGCTGCTGTACAGGTCAGCCCGCTGTGCATCCGGATATGCGGTTATGTGTGTCCGGCGCGGCGGGAGGAGCTGTGCAGCAGCTTTTTTTCGTGTAATAGGAAATTCCTTGTGATTCCCTATTATAAAAAAGAATGTGCCCTGGCATATTCTCGCGCCGAGCGCGGTCGCTTGCGACATGAGCGATGATTCATGGGGAACGGATAGAGAGGGAGTGACATATGGAGCTGAAAGAGGATAAAAACCGCATCCGTCTGGTGGTTGGATGGATCGTGGATATCGCGGTGGTAATTTCGATCGCGTGGTTCGCCGTGTTTGCGATGGGGACACAGATACGGGTGAGCGGTCAATCAATGGAACCGGTGTTGTCGCAGAACGAAAAGGTTCTGATGAACCGCCTGAGTTACCGCGTGATGCGCCCAAAGCGCTATGACATTATCGTATTTGAAAAAGAAACGGGAAATTACAATATAAAACGCGTCATTGGACTGCCAGGTGAGACGGTGCAGATCAAGGACGGTTATATTTACATTAATAATGAAAAATTAGACGCCCCGAACGACTTGGGTAAGGCGGCTCTGGCTGGACTGGCGGAATATCCGATTAGTCTGGATAAAAACGAATATTTTCTGCTGGGTGACAACCGCTCCGGCAGTGAGGACAGCCGCTTTTCCAATGTGGGAAATGTGAAGTTCCGGCAGATCAAAGGAAAGGTCTGGCTGCGGATCCAGCCGGTTAGCCGGTTTGGGTTGATTTCGTCGAGATAGGTTCTAAGAAAGGAAGAAAATTTCATGCAGATACAATGGTACCCTGGACATATGACAAAGGCAAAAAGAGCCATGAAGGAAGATATCAAGCTAATCGATCTGGTGATTGAGCTGGTGGATGCGCGCGTGCCGCTCGGCAGCCGCAACCCGGATATTGATGAGCTTGCGAAGGGAAAGGGACGGATTGTCCTTTTAAATAAGGCGGATCTGGCGGACGACGGCTGTACAGAGCGCTGGATCGCATGGTTTAAGGAGCAGGGCATCCATGCACTCCGCATCAACGCGCGCAGCGGCATGGGAATGAAGCAGATCCAGCCGCTGGTGCAGGAGGCATGCAAGGAGAAAATTGAGCGTGACCGCCGCCGCGGTATCAAAAACCGCCCAGTGCGGACGATGGTAGTCGGCATTCCGAATGTCGGAAAATCGACCTTTATCAATTCCTTTGCCGGAAAAGCCTGCGCCAAGACTGGAAATAAACCGGGTGTTACCAAGGGAAACCAGTGGATCCGCTTAAATAAGACACTGGAACTTCTCGATACGCCGGGAATCCTCTGGCCGAAATTTGAAGATCCGAATGTGGGACTGTGCCTTGCATTTATCGGCTCGATCAACGATGAGATTCTGGATAAGGAAGAGCTGGCAGCCGAGCTGATCAAAAATATGTCCGAACGTTACGGAAAGCGCCTGGAAGAGCGGTATGGTGTGACGCTGGTTGAGAATACGGCTGGGGACGGCGAAGATACAAAAAAAGCCTGGGAAATTCTGCGTGAAATCGCAAGGGCACGTTCCTGTCTTTTAAAGGGCAGCGAGCTGGATACGAAAAAAGCGGCTGGCTTCCTATTAGATGACTTCCGCAGCGGCAAACTGGGGCGCGTGACGCTGGAAGTGCCGGAGGTATAGGAAAACATGAGAAAACTAACAGGAGAAAAACTGGAAACAGAACTGGCGCGTCTCGAAGGAATGCGCGCCTATGAACATCAGTACGAAAAAGCAGGGATCGTCTGCGGCATTGATGAGGCGGGCAGAGGTCCATTAGCCGGTCCGGTGGTGGCAGCGGTCGCGGTACTTCCGAAAGACTGTACGATTCTGCGGCTGAACGATTCCAAAAAATTGTCGGAAAAATGCCGGGAAGAATTGTTTCTGGAAATCAAAGAAAAGGCAGCTGCCTACGGAATTGGAATTGTAAGCCCGGAGGTGATCGATTCCATCAATATTTTGCAGGCGACCTATGAAGCAATGCGTCAGGCAGTCGCACAGCTTCCGCAGGAGCCGGATATCTTTTTAAATGACGCGGTCATCATTCCGGGGATTTCGGAGGAAAAGCAGATTAAGATTATCAAGGGCGATGCAAAAAGTGTCTCGATCGCGGCAGCCAGTATTCTGGCAAAAGTGACGAGGGATCATATGATGATGGAGTACGATAAAATCTATCCGGAATACGGGTTTGCGAAGCATAAAGGATACGGAACCAAGATGCATAACGAGGCAATTTTAACCTATGGTCCATGCCCGATCCACCGGAGAACCTTTTTGAAGAAGCTGCTGGGCGAGGAAGCCGCGATGCAGGGGATGAAATAACAGAAAGGGAGCTGAATGGGAGAAAGAAACTTTCATCTTCATGGAAATTCATTCAACCGCCGTGCCATCGGAACTGAATATGAAACCCTGGCGTGTGAATATCTCACCCGGCACGGTTATCAGATTCTCTGCCGGAATTTCCGCTGTCGCCAGGGTGAAATTGATATTATCGCAAGAGATAGAGACTACCTGGTTTTTATCGAGGTCAAATACCGCCGCGATGAACACGAAGGCGATCCGGCGGAGGCAGTGGATGCCCGCAAGCAGGCGCGGATTCTTCGTACCGCCCGGTATTATATGACGCGTTATCATATTTCCGAGGACACGCCGTGCCGGTTTGATGTGGTGGCGGTGCTTGGCAGTAACGTGAGATTAATTCGGGACGCGTTCTGGTGCGGATAATTACAAATGAGAGAATTCAAAAACTGCACAATCAGATTTGAGCAAGAGACAGAAAAAGGATGTGACAATCATGGCGCTTACCTATATACAAAAAACAGTTCATCCGGCACCAATTACCCTTCATGAGTCAAACGGAGTGGCTTATTTTACCTTCCCGCTCTTAGAGCAGACCAGGATGGTGCGCCACGCATTTTCTACCCGGCTTGGCGGAGCGAGCAAGGGATATTTCAGTACGATGAACTTTTCGCTGACGCGCGGCGACAACCGGGACGATGTGCTTGAAAATTACCGGAAAATGGCGCGGATTCTGGGAACGGATGTGTCAAAGATGGTGCTCAGCCATCAGACGCACACGACGAATATCCGTCTTGTTACGGAAACGGACGCTGGAAAAGGAATCTGGCGGGAACGCGATTATGAAAACATCGACGGGCTTATCACAAACGTGCCGGGGCTGACGCTGGTTACATTTTTTGCGGACTGTGTACCATTATATTTTGTAGATCCGGTGCATCGTGCGATCGGACTGTCGCATTCCGGCTGGAAGGGAACCGTTCACCGGATGGGACAGAAAACGATCGAGGCGATGGGAGAGGCGTTCGGCACGAAGCCGGAGGATCTGCGCGTCTGCATCGGACCGAGCATCTGCCGGGACTGTTATGAGGTCAGTGAGGATGTGGCAGACGCATTTAAAGAAGAATTTGGAGCAGAAATCAGTCAGGATGATTCAACATCCGGTTATTCCTGGAATGGGAAATCGATTCTCGTGAATAAGGGGAATGGCAAGTACCAGCTTGACCTCTGGGGTGCGAACCGCCTGGTGCTCCTGGATGCCGGAATTTTACCGGAGCATCTGGCTGTGACGAATGTATGTACGAAATGCAATCCGGATCTTTTATATTCACACCGCGTGATGGGAGATAAGAGGGGGAATCTGGCGGCATTTTTATCGCTAAAGTAAGTATACAATCTGTCTGTCAAACAAGTGAATGAATGTTTTGCAGAAAAGAACAGCAGCATGATTGAAAATCGGTCGTTCAAGTCCGGTTTTGTCAATCATGCTGCTGCCGTTTTTTTCGCCGTTTCAGCGAAGATTCAGAAGAGCCCTACGATGCCTTATTTACCAGCCATCTTTTTTTCCTGTTCCTCAATCATCTTTTTGACCATATAGCCGCCGACGGAACCAGCCTGTGCGGAGGTCAGGTTTCCATTGTAGCCCTCGCTTAACGGAACGCCAATCTCATTGGCAACCTCCATCTTAAAGCGGTTCATCGCCTCTTTGGCTTCCGGTACATTGGTTTTGTTGGTGTTGTTGGAACTAGACATAACAGACGCCTCCTTTTTTGCGTGTGCCCCTTCAAACTTTCGTTTGTCCGGGTGACTCTTTTTGTTACATTCTCAGTATGCGGATCTTAAAAGTGAAATACACTAGAAGGTTTTGTGCAAATTGACATTTTGGGGCAAAACTCCCACAATGTAGGGAAAAAGTTAGTATTGATCCGATTTTATGCTTGTATATCAGTAAAACTCATACTATAATAGAACGGATGTAGTGTTAAAAAATACGCAAACTGTTTGGTGAATTTTACGGTTGCAGTTCAAAATACATTAATATTTCTAGTAAGATGGAGAAAAATCCATGCGGGTAATAGCAGGAAGTGCCAGAAGGCTTACTTTAAAGACGATCGAGGGAATGGATACGAGACCGACGACGGACCGTATCAAAGAAACTCTTTTTAATATGATTCAGAATGATATCTATGGATGCACATTTCTCGATTTATTCAGCGGAAGCGGGGCGATCGGGATCGAAGCTTTAAGCCGCGGGGCAAAAGAAGCTGTTTTTGTGGAGAAGAATCCGAAAGCGGCGGACTGCATCCGTGACAATCTGAAAGCGGCCCGCCTAGCTGATAAGGCGACGCTGTTAAACTGTGATATTTCGGATGCATTGAAACGGATAGAAAACCGGAAGAGTGCGTTTGATTTCATTTTTATGGATCCTCCGTACAACCATCTCTGGGAGAAAGAAGTGCTTACTTATCTGGCACATTCGTCCCTGGCAGATGAACATACGATGATCATCACAGAGGCATCGAAAGAGACCGGGTGCGGCTACCTTTCAGAACTGGGATACCATCTCGAAAAAGAGAAGATATATAAGACGAATAAACATCTGTTTATCCGAAAAGCTTGAATACCAAAGGAGAAAAAAAGATGAAAACAGCCATTTATCCGGGCAGCTTTGATCCGGTGACGCTCGGACATTTTGATATTATAAAGCGATCCTCCGAAATTTTTGATCAGGTCATCGTGGGAGTTTTGTGTAATAACGCAAAATCTCCGTTGTTTTCTGTCGAAGAACGTGTTAAGATGTTAGAGGAAGTGACAAAAGACATTCCTAACGTGGAGGTGCAGTCGTTTGACGGACTTCTGATCGATTTCATGCGCCAGAATCACGCAAAGGTCATCGTGCGTGGTCTGCGTGCGATCACGGATTTCGAATATGAGCTGCAGCTCGCGCAGATGAACCGGGTGATTGCACCCGAAATAGATACCCTGTTTCTGACAACGAACCTTAAATACGCGTATTTAAGTTCCAGTATGGCAAAAGAGGTTGCGATGTACGGCGGAGACATTTCCGAATTTCTCGATCCGGTCATTGCAAAACGAGTACAGGAGAAATACCAGACGCTTCAGGAAGACAGGGAATGTAAGTAAGGAGAAATGCTATGAGCAGAATTGAACAGATCATCACAGAAATTGAAGATTATATCGACAGCTGCAAGTTTCAGCCGCTGTCCAACACGAAGATTTTAGTAAATAAAGAAGAGATTGAAGAACTGCTCGTGGAACTGCGTCTTCGCATTCCGGAGGAGATCAAGAAATATCAGAAGATCATCAGCAACCAGGATGCGATTCTGCAGGAGGCACGTTCCCAGGCAGACGCGATGGTAGCCGAGGCGACCGCCCAGACCAATGAGCTGGTTAATGAGCATGAGATCATGCAGCGTGCTTATGCAGAAGCAAACAGCATTATTGAGCAGGCAAATGCACAGGCACAGCAGATCGTGGACAACGCTGTCACAGAGGCAAACAATATCCGCCAGGGTTCCGTTCAGTACACGGACGACATGCTCCGCAGCCTGCAGACCATCATCAAGCATTCGATGGAGGGCGCGCAGAGCCGTTTCGAGTCTTACATGAGTTCGATGCAGTCCAGCTACGATGTCGTATCTTCCAACCGCAATGAGCTGGCTGGCAGTGTCGTGACCGAGCCGGAGGAGAACACAGGCGCCGAGGCAGCAGCGGCCGCTACACAGGCGGCATCCGGCGAAGCAGCAGAATAAAGAGAACGAACGAGAGACTGGCGTGAACCAGTTTCCACAGTACATAATGCCGGATGGAAAGTCCGGCATTTTTTTCTCTGTCTTTTCGGCTGTCCCGTATGACTGAATTTGTCTGGGCGATCCCGGATAACCCGCCGAACGCAGCACATGCCGCCATCGCGCCGGATTGAACCGGGATACTGAATATGGCACCAGAACGGGCGATCGCATCGATGCCGGTTGTCATTTCAGCCGTCCCGATCAGAAACAGACGCAGCGTGCCGGAACAGAAGGCGTCGGCAAAGGCAGCGAGGATCGAATACAGCATGATCAAACCGCCGATGCGGACCTGCAGTTCGATGCAGTCCATCAGGATGGTGTCGAAGGAAGCGGGAACGGAGACAGATGTGGATTTTGTGCGGGCGGGCTTGACAGAGCCGGTTTCTTTCGAAAAAAATCGGTTTTGAAGGCTAAAAGAAGTTACTTTATTATAAATGCATAGGAGACTTCCAACCAATAAAAGCGGCGTATATAGTGCCAGAAGCAGATAGTTTGACGGAACTGCCGGGTTCAGCCTAGGTGCAGCATATCCGGCGATAAACATGGGGCTTGGCGAAGCGCTGATGGCGGTCAGAAGCCGTTTTTCATGTGCCGAAAGCAGCGATTTCCGGTTAAAATCGGCGGCAGTTTTCATTCCCATCGGGTAACCGCAGAGCAGCCCGGCAAGCAGGGCATAGCCGCTGTAGACAGACATCCCAAGATGTTTCAAAACCGGGTGAAATGGCGCTAGAAGCAGCCGGACGCCGCCGTGTTCAGCTAAAAGCTTTGAGAAGAGCATAAAGGGAAATAATGTCGGAAAGACCGTATTGAACCATAAAAGAAGTCCTTTCTGTGCCCCATCCGCAGAGAGACGCGGATGTGAGAGCAGAAGCGACAGGATAAGTGCTGGGAACAGGGCGGATAATATTTTTTTTATATATGGCATGGGAGCGCCTTTCTATCATTAAAAAGTAATATAAAGATAGATTATATATATGTAGACAGAAAATGGCTCATTCCTTTTGGAAGCCTGAAAACCGGCATACCGAACAAAGAAAGAACGAATGAGCGCGAAGAAAAAGTCTTTCGAATCACGATTATAAATGAATATACAGAGCAATAGACAAAAACAGGAGGAAAACGATTGGATTACCGAGAACTGCCGGAAGAATTTCTTGAAAAAATGAAACAATTTCTGGGGGAGGAATACCCTGAGTATCTGGCTTCGTATGAGGAAGAGCCGCGTTCAGGGCTGCGCGTCAACACGGGCAGGCTGACACCGGAACAGTTTTTAGACATGGCACAGACGGCGGACTGGAATTTGAAACCAGTGCCGTGGACGAAGAACGGTTTTTATTATCAGGGCGAACGCCCATCCAGGCATCCGTGGTACTACGCGGGACTCTACTATCTGCAGGAACCGAGTGCGATGTCACCGGCGGCATGGCTGCCGATCAAGCCGGGCGACCGGGTTCTAGATTTGTGCGCGGCACCGGGCGGTAAAAGTACGGAACTGGCGGCGAAATTAGCCGGTACAGGTGTCCTGTTTTCCAATGATATCAGCAATTCGCGCGCAAAAGCGCTTCTTAAAAATCTGGAAATGTTCGGAGCGGGAAATATCTGTGTAACGAGCGAGGCACCGGAAAAAATGGCTGGCATCCTGCCGGAGTTTTTTGATAAGATTCTGGTCGATGCGCCGTGCTCCGGCGAAGGTATGTTCCGCCGCGATCCGTCGATGGTAAAGAGCTGGAACGAAAAAGGTCCCGATTATTATGCGCCGCTGCAGCGCCAGATTCTCGACTGTGCCGTGCAGATGCTTGCGCCGGCCGGGAAACTGGTTTATTCGACCTGTACCTTTGACAGGGATGAGGACGAGGGAACGATCGAGTATATTCTGGAGAAATATCCGCAGATGGCGGTCGTGCCGCAGAAACCGGAATATGGCTTTGAGGGAAGCCGTGGCATTGAGGGCTGTCTGAGATTGTTTCCGCACCGTCTGGAGGGCGAAGGACATTTTGTTGCGCTGTTGGAGAAGCGGACGGAGAAACCAGACGCAAATGTCAAGGATTTGGAAAATGCCGGTGAGAAAGCATTGAGCGATTCACTTTTGGTAGAGGAAATAGAAGCACGGTTGTGCCGTGTGGCGGAAGACGGTAAGTCCAGACAGATGGCTTCCGGAAAAGCGAAAGGGAAAACGTTTGGAAAGGGAAAAAACGTGGCGCAAAACCAGACCGCCGAGGATTTTTCCCCCCTGTTTGAGCTTCTGCGCCAGCTTCCGGTAAGAACCTGGAATCCGGAGCAATTCTACCGTGACAGCGAGCGCATCTATTACCTCCCGGCAGCGCTGGCAGGCGACAATACACGCTATTTTAAGCCGCTCCGCTGTCTGCGTACCGGGCTTCTGCTTGGAGAACTGAAAAAAGGGCGGTTTGAACCATCCCAGGCGCTGGCGATGAACCTGCGGATGCAGGAATTTGTAAATTACTTAAATTTTAATGCCTCGGATGAGCGCACGATCCGCTATTTAAAGGGCGAGACATTGACAGCCGCAGAGGAAGAGGCAGCAGATGGTCTTGTACTAATCTGTGTGGATGGATTTCCGCTTGGCTGGGCGCAGAAACGGGGCGGTCAGCTTAAAAATAAATACAATCCCGGATGGAGGTGGCAGTGATGGGACAAGGTAAAAGTATACGTTTAGACCGTTTCCTGGCAGAGATGAAGCAGGGAACGCGCAGTCAGGTAAAAGAGATGATCCGCAAAGGGCGGGTTCTGGTCGATGGAACCGTCTGCCGCGAGTCTGACCGGAAAATATTCCCGGACGAAACCCGGGTTACACTGGATGGACAGCCGGTTGGCTGGGCAGACACGGAATATTATATGTTAAATAAACCGCAGGGCGTCGTTTCCGCAACGGAAGACGGGCGCTATCAGACTGTCATTGACCTTATTGATGAAGCAAAGCGAAAAGACCTCTTCCCGGTCGGACGCCTCGATATTGATACGGAAGGACTGCTTCTCATCACAAACGACGGTGCGCTGGCGCATGAGCTTCTGGCACCTAAAAAACACGTGGATAAGGTCTATTTTGCACGCGTAAAGGGAACACTGAAAGAAGGAATCGAAGCGCGCTTTCAGGCAGGACTGACGCTGAAGGATGGCACACCGGTACGGCCGGCAGAGCTTGTGATCGAGAAAAAATGGAACGACGCAGGAGAAGACCTCTGCGAGGCGCGCCTGACCATCCATGAAGGAAAATTTCATCAGGTAAAGCGGATGTTTGAGGCAGAGGGCGGCGAAGTTATTTACCTGAAACGCCTTTCGATGGGACCGCTTGCCCTGGATGAGGCACTGGCGACGGGAGAGTACCGGGCGCTGACGGAAGATGAAATTAGAGCGTTAAAAGAAAGAACGCTAACCTCACAAAATTGTGTATCGAATGACGAAAATTTGTCAGACACCCAAAATAACACACCTCCTGAAATCAACTGGAACACAGTAGACGCCGTCCTCTTCGATCTCGACGGCACCCTGGTCGATTCCATGTGGATGTGGAAAGCGATCGACGTGGAATTTTTAAAGCGTTACGGCTATGACTGTCCAGAGGATCTCCAGAAGGTGATTGAGGGCATGAGTTTTTCCGAGACAGCAATCTATTTTAAAGAGCGTTTCCAGCTGCCGATGACACTGGATGAGATCAAGGCGATCTGGATTGAAATGTCGATCGATAAATACCGCCATGAGGTGCCGCTGAAACCGGGGGTTGCGGAATTTCTTCCATTTTTAAAGAAAAAAGGAATCCGCATGGGAATTGCGACGAGCAATGCACAGGATATGGTAGCAGCTGTGCTGGATTCTCTGGATATCCGTTCCTATTTCGGTGTGGTGGCAACTGCCTGTGAGGTGGCGGCAGGAAAACCGGCGCCGGATATCTATCTGAAGGTGGCGGCGGATCTGGGCGTACAGCCGGAAAAATGTCTGGTATTTGAGGATGTCCCGGCGGGGATTCTGGCTGGAAAACGGGCTGGTATGCGCGTCGGCGCGGTCGAGGACGTCTTTTCACTTTCCATGATCGAAGAAAAGAAAGAATTAGCTGATTTTTATATCCGGGACTACCGGGAACTGATACAGGGGGCAAGATAAAATGATACATGATTTTTTACCGATCTGCAGGGCGGATATGGACAAGCGCGGCTGGGAGAGCTGCGATTTTGTCTACGTGTGCGGGGATGCGTATGTCGATCATCCATCGTTCGGCCACGCGATCATCAGCCGTATGCTCGAAGCACACGGCTATAAAGTAGGCATCATCGCCCAGCCGGACTGGAAGAATCAGGAATCCATTCAGATTCTGGGCGAACCGCGTCTCGGATGGCTTGTGAGCGCCGGAAATATGGACTCGATGGTAAACCATTATTCGGTTTCGAAAAAGCGCCGCGCAAAGGATTCCTACACACCGGGCGGCGAGATGGGAAAACGTCCGGATTATGCGACGATCGTCTATTCCAACCTGATCCGCACCTGGTCGAAAAAGCCAATCATTCTCGGCGGTATCGAAGCCAGCCTGCGGCGTCTGGCACATTATGATTACTGGTCTGGAAAAATGAAACGGTCCATTCTGCTGGATTCCCAGGCAGATCTGATTTCCTACGGAATGGGCGAGCGCTCGATCGTGGAGATCGCAGATGCATTGGCCAGCGGCATCGAGGCAAAGGATATCACCTTCATCGAGGGAACTGTTTATAAGGCGGAAAATCTGGATTCTGTTTACGATGAAATCCGTCTGCCGTCTTACCGCGAGGTTTCCTCCGATAAAAAGACGTATGCGGAGAGCTTTTACACCCAGTACAGCAATACCGATCCATTTTCGGGAAAACGCCTCGTTGAGCCGTACAGCGACCGCCTCTATGTGGTCCAGAATCCGGCGGCGAAACCACTGACCCAGGAAGAGATGGACGATGTCTACGCACTTCCATACATGAGAACCTGGCATCCGTGTTACGATGCAGCGGGTGGTATTCCAGCGATCACGGAAGTAAAATTCAGCCTGATCAGCAACCGCGGATGCTTCGGCGGATGCAGCTTCTGTGCGCTGACCTTCCATCAGGGACGCATCGTGCAGACCCGCAGCCATGAATCAATTATTCAGGAAGCAGAACTTTTGACCCAGGAACCAGATTTCAAGGGCTACATCCACGATGTCGGCGGTCCGACCGCAAACTTCCGTCACCCGGCATGCGAAAAACAGATGACCTACGGTGCCTGTCCGCACAAACAGTGCCTGTTCCCGCAGCCGTGTAAAAACATGAATGCCGATCACAGCGACTATATTTCCCTGTTAAAGAAGCTGCGGGCGATTCCGAAGGTAAAAAAAGTTTTCATCCGTTCGGGTATCCGTTTCGATTATCTGCTGGCGGAGAAAAACCGGGCATTCTTGCGGGAGCTTTGTCAGTACCATGTCAGCGGACAGCTCAAGGTAGCGCCGGAACATATATCGGATAATGTATTAAAACGGATGGGAAAACCGGAGAATAAGGTTTACCGCCAGTTCATGAAGGAATATGCAGCGATGAATGACTCGCTGGGAATGAAGCAGTACCTCGTTCCGTACCTGATGTCCTCCCATCCGGGTTCCACGCTCAAGGAGGCGATCGAACTGGCAGAATATCTGCGCGACCTCGGCTACATGCCGGAGCAGGTGCAGGATTTCTATCCAACGCCATCCACACTGTCTACGTGTATGTATTACACGGGATATGATCCGCGCACGATGGAAAAAGTGTACGTGCCGACCAACCCGCATGAGAAAGCGATGCAGCGTGCGCTGATCCAGTACCGCAATCCGAAAAACTATGATCTGGTGCTGGAAGCACTCCGTCTGGCAGGCAGAACGGATCTGATCGGTTTTGATAAGAAATGCCTGATCCGTCCGCGGCAGATCAAAGGACGCGATTTCGCGGCTGGCGGATATAAAGGGGCGCATCATGGCAGCCAGGCGGCAAAACCGGCTGCTGCCAATCGTGCAAAAGACGCCAAAAGACCGGCTGTGGGCGGTATGACCGGGCACAAACAGACCGGCGTAAATGGAAATGGACGAAATGCGGGGGGATTTGGCGGCGCTGTAGGTGGAAAGAGCAGCGGAAGCGGAAAGAAAAAAACCATCCGGAACGTGCACAAGAAGAAATAAAACGTATGTACGCTCGGAATGAAGGAACGACTCCGAGCGTACATACTTGAGACGGGAGGAATTTCACATGAAAATTGCGATAATTACAGGTGCCTCTTCCGGCATGGGGCGCGAGGCAGCCAGACAGCTGGCGGATCGCTTTTCGGGACTTCAGGAAGTCTGGCTGATTGCCCGCCGGATGGACCGGATGCAGGAGCTGGAACGGACGCTGCCGATCCCGGCGCGGTGTTTCGCCATCGATCTGACGGATGCATCCCAGCGGGAGACGCTGGAAAACGAGCTGGCGGCGCGCAAGCCCAATGTAAAGCTTTTGGTAAATGCTTCCGGCTTTGGTAAAATCGGAACGGTCGGGAACCTGCCGCTTGACGATGAAACGGGAATGGTAGAGCTCAACTGCGAGGCGCTGTGCGCGGTCACGCATATGGTGCTTCCCTATATGAGCGAAAACAGCCGGATTCTCCAGTTCGCGTCAGCAGCCTCCTTTCTGCCGCAGCCGGGATTTGCCATCTATGCGGCAACCAAGGCATTTGTCTTAAGCTACAGCCGCGCCCTGCGGGAAGAACTCCGCCCGCGCAGAATCGGCGTGACGGCGGTCTGCCCCGGACCGGTCAAAACCGAATTTTTCGACATTGCCGAGACAACCGGGGAGATTCCTCTTTATAAGCGTCTGGTGATGGCAGATCCGCACAAAGTTGTAAAACTTGCCATCCGCGACTGTATGGCGGGAAAAAGCGTGTCGATTTACGGCGTATGGATGAAGGCATTCTTTGTGCTCTGCAAGATAGTTCCGCATGAGTGGATTCTGCGCGCGATGCAGGCGTTAAACCATTAAATCAGACAAAAAGCTAGTATCATTCAATAAAAACATGATAGAAAGGATTTTTACACCGTGAAAAAGATAAAAAAAGGCGATTACGGCTACCGCAATCATTTCAAGCGGAAACAGCTTTTTATCATCGCACTTCTGGCATTATTTATCATCGCACAGCTGGTTGGACGGTCTTTTACAGACAATGATTCCGTCAAAAAAATTCTGACGGTCATGGCGATCGTCACGGTACTTCCGGCGGCGAATCTCGCTTCCCCGCTGATTGCCATTTTCAAATACCATACACCGGAGCAGGCGTTTCATGAGGCATATATGCCGTATGAGGAAAAATTTGAAGTTCTCTATGATCTGGTTCTGACGACACCGGAAGATGTGATTCCGTCCGATGTGACCGTCGTTCACCCGACCGGCATCTATGTGTACTGCATTAATCCAAAGCTGAATGTAAAGCGCGCGGAGGCAGGTTTAAATGAACTGTTAAAGGCTAACAAACTGGATCCGAACCTGAAAATCGTGACCTCACGCAGCACCTTTGACAAGCGGATTCACAGCCTGAAACCGGCGTCAGAGTATGAGGACGATGGAACTGTAGAGTACGGTGTGCGCGTAATAAAAGGATTATCGATGTAAAAAAGGGAGGCGGCAGCCATGCGGATGCTGACAGTATCTAAAAATGAGGCGGGGCAGCGCCTGGACAAGCTGCTGGCAAAATATCTGAATCTGGCGGGAAAAAGCTTCATTTATAAAATGATGCGGAAGAAAAATATTACCCTGAACGGAAAAAAATGCGACGGTTCCGAACATCTGACCGAGGGCGATGAGATCAAGCTGTTTCTGGCAGAGGAGACGATCGAGAAATTTTCGGAAGTGAAGATTCAGAAGGTTCAAAAGAAAAAGCTCGATATCGTCTACGAGGACGAACATATTTTACTGATCAATAAGCCATCTGGAATGCTGTCCCAGAAAGCGAAAGAGACGGATGAATCGCTGGTTGAATACCTGATTGACTATCTGCTGGATTCCGGCAAATTAAAGAAAGAGGAACTGGCGTGCTTCCGCCCGTCCGTCTGCAACCGCCTCGACCGCAACACAAGCGGCATCGTGGCAGCTGGACGTTCCCTGCCGGGACTGCAGATCATGTCTGAGGTCATCAAGGACCGGAGTCTGGGAAAATATTATGTCTGCGTCGTGCGGGGAATCGTAAAAGGCGAAGCCCGGATCGAGGGATGGCTGACGAAAAATGAAAAGACGAATCAGGTGTCGATCCGAAAAGAGGAGACCCCTGGAAGTCTGCCGATCCGGACTGCATACAGACCGCTGGTATCTGGAAATGGATATACCCTTCTGGAGGTTCATCTGATCACCGGACGCTCCCACCAGATCCGCGCCCACCTGGCTTCCATCGGACACCCGATCGCCGGGGATCCGAAGTACGGCGATCCCCGGGTCAATGAGGAAGTGAAGAAACGCTTCGGCGTCCGTTCGCAGATGCTTCATGCGTGGCGGCTGGTAATGCCGGAAACGATCTCCGAGCCGCTTTCATATCTGGCGGGCAAAGAATTTACCGCGCCTATGCCGGCGGAGATGAAACGGATGGAAGAGATGATGAAATCAGCTCCAAAACGCCCAGCCAATCATCGCCTGTAAATTTTAAATTGTGCGAAAAATCAAAAAAATAAGTGGAGGAGCAACAACATGGGGACTTGGAACAGCCGGGGACTTCGTGGTTCAACCCTGGAGGATATGATAAACCACACAAACGATCTTTACCGTGAGAAAAAGCTGGCATTGATCCAGAAAATCCCGACGCCGATCACACCCGTTTCGATCGATAAAACCAGCCGCCATATCACGCTGGCGTATTTCGACCAGAAGAGTACCGTCGATTACATCGGCGCGATTCAGGGCGTCCCGGTCTGCTTTGATGCGAAAGAATGCGCGGCAGATACATTTCCACTGCAGAACGTCCATCCGCATCAGGTCGCATTTATGCGGGAATTTGAAGAGCAGGGCGGGATTGCTTTCTTAATTATATATTTTTCACAGAGGGATGAACTTTACTACCTGCCATTTTTCCATCTGGACGCATACTGGGAGCGGATGCAGCAGGGCGGACGAAAGAGTTTTACATATGAGGAAATGGATAAAACGTGGCGCATCAAAAGCCACCGGGATATATTAGTCCATTATCTGGAACCGCTGAGCCGGGATTTAGGAGAAAGAGAGGATGATTTTTCATGACAACAGCCGTAGAACGTTTTTTGAAATATGTATCATATGATACGCAGTCAGACGAGGCATATGACACCTGCCCGAGCACAAAAAAACAGCTTCTGTTAGCCAATGAGCTGAAACGCGAGCTGGAAGAAATGGGTGCATCCGATGTGCGGATGAGCAAGTACGGATACTTGTTTGCACGCATTCCGGATAATACTGACAGTACCTCTGCACCGCAAGAAGCGGAAGCTTCTTTTAGCACTGCGTCTGCTCACGGTGCATCCGACGTTGGGCAGAAAGCTACCATCCCGGCACTTGGCTTCATTTCCCACATGGACACCGCGCCGTCCTTAACCGGAACAAACGTAAAGCCGCGCATCGTCCAGGCATATGACGGCAAAGATATCGTATTAAATGCAGAAAAACAAATTGTCATGAAAGTTTCAGAATTTCCGTTTTTAGCCGACTTAAAAGGTCAGGATCTGATCGTAACCGATGGAACCACGCTTCTGGGCGCCGACGATAAGGCAGGCGTGGCGGAGATCATGACGATGGCAGAATATTTCCTGAGCCACCCGGAGATCCCGCACGGCGAGATCTGCATTGGATTTACGCCGGACGAGGAGATCGGACGCGGCGCGGATCGTTTCGATGTGAAAGACTTCGGTGCAGCGGTTGCTTATACGGTAGACGGCGGTCCGATCGGCGAGATCGAATATGAAAATTTCAACGCCGCTTCCGGCAAAGTCCGGATTCAGGGAGCCAGCATCCATCCGGGCGATGCGAAGCTCAAGATGAAAAATGCCATTCTCATCGGAATGGAATTTCAAAGCCTGCTGCCGGTCTTCGAAAATCCGATGTACACAGAGGGTTACGAGGGATTCTATCATCTGGATGAAATGAGCGGAAATGTAGAAGAGGCGCAGTTAAATTATATCATCCGCGATCACGACCATGAAAAATTTGAACAGAAAAAGAAATTTTTCGCCGAAGCCGCCGATTTTCTGAACCGCAAATACGGTAAGGGCACCGTGATCGCCGAAGTAACGGACAGCTACTACAACATGAAAGAAAAAATTGAGCCGTGCATGTACCTGATCGATACCGCCAAAGAGGCGATGGCAGCCTGCGGCATCGAGCCGGAGGTCGTTCCGATCCGCGGCGGCACCGACGGCGCCCGCCTCTCCTACA
>ERZ773108.1351-NODE-1351-length-24899-cov-5.435880_pt1 | contig 24899 bp, 17 predicted proteins | sample MGYA00580570_ERZ773108 | MGnify/ENA primary metagenome ERZ773108 (study PRJEB29015, sample SAMEA2737840) | human gut metagenome | biome: human gut; feature: human-associated habitat; material: faeces | place: China | collected 2012 ...
ACATAGTTTGCTGTCTCCTTTCTGAATGGTGTCTCGCAACTTCATTCTACCAGAGCCTGCAAACTATGTCTTCTCTTATCCCTTTTTCTTTTTGCGCAACTTATTGTACATTATCGAAAAACCACCCGCTTGGCGGGTGGCTGTTTATTTTGGGCTTAAATGCCCGGATTTTATTTTTTATGGTTCTATGTAAATAGTTGGATAATGTTGGGGCAGGCTTCTCGAGCAGAGAAATCTACACCCAACATTTTTGCTTTTTTTAGAACCTTTTCATATTCGTCCTGTGTAATGCGCTCAAATAATGCGCAGTGATTTTTGGATATATTCCATAGAGCGCTCCTTGCTGAGCAGAATATCATCCGGCAGCGCCTTGAGCTTGGCTATGAGCCGCTCTACCACGGCGCAGCCTTTGTCAGAGGTGATATAATATGCCTCCCGTTCCTCGCTTTCCTCGCAACAGTTAATTACCAAACACACGTCAGCCGCAGAAAAAATCGAAAAGCGGCAGTCGTTTGCCTTCAGGACCGGGTTTGTATCTCGGACAATATATATATCCAGCCCGGAACATTCTTTCATACGTTGAAGCAGCGTTTCTATGTGGTGCTTTCTTTCTTCGCGCCCGAGGACAATGTGCCTTGTATTATTAATGCACATAGAGCCGTCTACGAAATAGTTTAAAAACACAGATTCAAAAATATATACTGAAGTTGTCCCCGCATATTCATAATAGAAGTTTTTGTTGGAATCTGCCGAGGTTGGGCTGAGCTGCGTGTTGAAAACCAGCTTCTGTATCTCGCTGTCCATGTATATTGGGAACATTTCACCGAGAATATAGACATGGGAGGGGTTAGTGGCATACTTATACGAATAGTTCTTTGCCTTCTCCGAGTATGGTTTTGCATGGTCAAAAACGCTTGTCTGCTTGTAGAAGTAGGAGAGCGCCGAGTGATATATCTTTTCAACCGATTCGTGATTAGATATGCTGGTGCAAAGCGCCTCGCCGCTGAACGGATCCCGTATTCCGCAGACGGCAAAGCAATCGTTTAGCACACACAGTCCGCCGTACTTTGAGTAATCCGCCTGAGAGATGTAATAAAGCTGAAAGCTCGAATTAAAGAAAACGTGCGCCAGTGACAGAATGAAAACCTCCATACTGTCGTCCTCCTCAAGGGTACTGTCTGTGTAGAATAGTCGGAGAGAGACGCTCTGCCGCTCCGTTGAGCCTATTTTGAAAAATGCCAACAGCTCCGGCTTTTTCTCCACCGCCAGTTTGAAGACATTCAGCGGTATGATCAAGTCAAATTTATCTGCCCCGCGCTCTATATGAACCATGAGCTGCTCAAAAACGAGGTCAATATTCAGCGGGCAAGTGACAGGCAAAGCGGCCTTCTTACGCGGCTGTGTTTCTCTTTCCGTCTCAAAAAAACTGTTGACGATAATGCTCTTTATCATTTTTTTGCATGCAGTCTTGTCCGATACGTCGACTGATTGTATATTGTAGTTTTCCGCGAGCTTTTCAAATGCGGAGGTGTCGCCGCTGTGCACACAGACCTTGGCAATCTCTTCTGCAGTGCCGTCAATCATTGCGGCCGGAGGTCGCTTGCTGTTGTTCAGCCATTTGCTCAGGTAGGAGGGATCGTAGCCGAGCGCGTCAGCAAGTATATATGATTTTACGCCGCAAACCTTTATGATGCTGCGCAGTGTGCTTCCAAAGTCCGACATATAATTCTCCGTTGCTAATAATAGTTTTGCAGAGTAAATTCGCTGGTCTTTAACAGCTCTGCCCTTAAATAATAGCGCGTTGACTGAGTTGTTGTCAAGCATTAGACAGCATTTCTTGACTTTTGTTGCGGAGAAAAGTCAAGAAATGACCATATTCGAGTCAAGAAAGGCACGTTCGTTCATTTTTTGTCAATGTACTTTTCGCCGAATGTGTGTTAAATTACAGGCAAGCAATCCTGAAGATACTGAAAGGAGCAAAAATATGAAAAAGAAAGTGCTTATAACCGGCGTGACCGGAACCATGGGCTTTGCTACTCTCAAGCAGTTTGCCGCACATCTCGACGAATTCGACGTCCGCGTGCTTGCAAGAAAGTCCGGTTTCAATGAGAATATGCTCAAGCCTTACGCTGAGCAGATAGAGATTGTTTGGGGCGATCTCACTGACGACGAATGCCTGCACGAGTGTGTAAAGGACATGGATTATATCCTGGCGATCGGCGCCTTTGTCTCCCCAATGGCAGACGCACATCCGGAGGAATGCATACGCACAAACTACGGCTCTACGCTGTCGATGCTCCGTTCGATAAAAGAACTGGGGCAGACGGATAAGACTCACTTCGTATTCATCGGCTCTGTCTCCATGTATGGCGACAGACAGACTCCCATACACTGGGCAAAGGTCGGCGACCCGCTCAAGTCCTCCATTCTTGACCACTATGCACTTGGCAAGATATTCTCCGAGAGAGCTGTCATCGACTCCGGACTCAAGCATTGGGCCTCTATCCGCCAGACCGGAATGTACCCCACCAATATCCACAACATCACTGTCGGCTATCCGATAAGAAGCCATATCCCTCTCAACAACGTCTGCGAGTGGTCTGACTGTGATGACTCTGCACGCCTGATGTTCAACATTTGCGCAAGCGCTCCGGAGAAGTTCTGGAACCACTGCTACAACCTCGGCGGCGGCGCAGACTACAGGAAAAATCAGCTTGAGCATGACAAGCTTAACGGACTCGACAGATCCAAGATTGCCGACACCAACTGGTACGCTCTTTACAACCACCACTGCGCATGGTTCCTTGACTCCGACAATCTTCAGGAGCTCGTCCCCTTCAGAGAGAAGTCCTTCGAGAAGTGTGTTGCCGACAGCCGTGCCTATCTTGCCGAGAAGTTTAAGGAGATTGGCTACACTCTCAAGCCCAAAACTGACGAAGAAAAGCGCCAGAAAAATTTTGAAGACTTCAGTAAATGGGGCGGAACTCTGTGGGCACTCAATCAGGAGGATCCCGCCTATATGCAGGCATTTTACGGCTCGAAGAAGAAGTACGACGCTATCCCCAAGGACTGGGAGACCTACTACAAGCGCGGCATAATCCCTGAGGAGTACAACCAGATTGAGCTTGGCTTCGACCAGAATAAGCCCGTTGAGGAGCTTGACATTGAAGATATGAGACAGGCAGCAGCTTTCCGCGGCGGTGAGTGCCTCTCCGAGACGATGGAAAAGGGGCAGCTTTACAAGAAGCTGCGCTGGAGATGCGCCTGCGGGCACGAATTTGAGGGAACTCCCTATGCAATACTCTTCGCCGGTCACTGGTGCGAGGACTGCATGGGCGCTGAGTGGCGTTACGGCGACATGGCCGACGAGAATCCGTTCTTTGCCCAGGTATGGAAGCCCCTGCACGCAGATGATGAGAACTTCGTGGTCAAGACCGAGTTTGACCCGAGGATAGTAAAAAACAAGTACGAAGAGTGAGGAAATCATGTCACATCTTTTTGAAGAATACAAAATAGGTTCCGTTACACTGAAAAACCGTGTAGCGATGGCTCCGATGGGACACGTTCATGCTGCTGACGGCGGCGTATCGGAGCAGCAGCATGCATACATACTTGAGCGTGCCAAGGGCGGCTTCGGGCTCATCTATCCCTCCGCCCACACCGTAACCGACAAATACGAGAAGCCAGAGGGCAGCGGCAACTTCCTCTTTAATTATTCGCAGGCAGCGCGCCTTGCACATCTCGTTGATGAGGTACACCAGTACGGCGCCAAGTTTGCTATTCAGCTCACTCCGGGCTATGGTCGCGTGAACAAGGGAAATCCCGCTCAGACCATTCACGTCTCCGCAAGCGACAACCGCGCCTTCTACTATCCCGACGTCGTGTGTCACACGCTCACTGTAGACGAGATACATGAGCTCGTTGCCTGCATGGGCAAGAGCGCAGCTCTGGCAAAGATGGCCGGCGTTGACATTATCGAGATACACGCCTACGGCGGCTACCTGATAGACCAGTTCATGAGCAAGGTATGGAATCGTCGTGACGATGAGTACGGCGGGTCTCTTGATAACCGTATGCGCTTCTTTAATGAGTGCACACAGGCCGTTCGCCGTGCAGTTGGCCCCGACTTCCCCATTTCTGTAAAATATACGCCTGTCCACGAGATTGAGGGTGGACGCACCTTTGAGGACGAGGGCATAGAGATTGCCCGCCGTCTGCAGGATATGGACTTTGCCTATATGCATGTCGACTATGGCTGCTATGAACGCTGGAATCTTGCCATTCCAAGCGCATACGAGAAGCAGGGGGCACAGCTCCACGTCGCAGAGCGCCTGCGCAAGGAAGGCATCACAATGCCTTTCCTCATTCAGGGCAAGCTCAATGATCCCGTTGAGGCGGAGAGAGTCATCGAGTCCGGACTCACGGATATGATAGCCCTCGGCAAGCAGTCTCTTGCCGACCCCTACTGGCCCAGCAAGGTCAAGAACGGCAGAGTGGACGACATAGACTTCTGCTGCGCCTGCCTTGAGTGTCTCAACCACAGCTACCCATTTATTCGCCGCTCCTCCTGCGCGATAAATCCCAGAACTGCGGCCGAGCGTGAGTACAAGCTCGAAAAGACTGCACATCCCAGAAAGCTGCTTGTTGTCGGCGGCGGCCCCGGTGGCATGGCGGCGGCCAAGTATGCCGCCCAAGTCGGCCACAGCGTTGAGCTGTGGGAGAAGAGCGACAGACTCGGCGGCAACATGAACGCTGCTGGCGGTCCTGACTTCAAGTTTGATGTTCGTCGCTTCAGCATGAATTTGCAGAAGCAGCTCTATAACAGCGGCGCCGTCGTCAGACTCTCCAAGGAGGCCAATGCCGACTCCATCAAGGAATTTGCTCCTGACGCTGTCATCGTGGCCGCCGGTGCAAAGCCCATAAAGCCGCGTATCCTAGGCATCGACAACAGCAAGGTCATTGATGCGCTCGATCTTTTGTCCAACAGAATTCCCACCGGTGAGAAGGTCTATGTTCTCGGTGGCGGCGAGGTCGGCTGCGAAGCCGCCGCGTATCTGGACTCTGTTGGCAAGGACGTCACCATTATCGAGATGCAAAGCAAGATTCTCTCCACTGCAAACATGGCGGATAACGCACGCAAGGGTCTGGAGGATCTTCTCGGCAGAACGAAGGTACGCATACTGACCAGCACAAAGCTCACCGAGATAAAGGACAACCTTATCGTTTGCGAGAATGGCACGGAAACACTGGAACTTGCCTATGACAATCTCGTTCTCGCCGTCGGCTTCAAGTCCGATCACACGCTCTGTGACGAGCTAAAGAGTGCCGGCATCAAGGTATTCCCCATCGGCGACTATAACAGTCCGCGCAAGATATATTACGGCATACACGAGGGGTTCCATGTCATCAGATTGCTTGACGATTTGATGGAGATTTAATAAAAAGTGAGGGGATATCAATGGAGATTAGCAAATCCAAAAGAACATGGATCATAATCGGTGCAGTTCTCATGACAGCCACGGTGCAGCTTTCGTCCGCCGGGCTCAACAACACGATGTACGCAATACTAAGCGGCATGAATGGCCTGCAGTATTACGCACTCCTGGCAACACTCTCATCCCTTGGCATGGCGATTATGTGCGTCATCGGCGGTCGTATAGGTGATATGATCGGCAGACGCGCCGTCATTCTCGCAGGTGCGGTACTCAGCCTCGCAAGCGCGATAGTAATGGGTCTGGCGCAGAGCCTGTCCGTTTTCATCGTAGCCCGTGCAGTGCTGTCCTTCGGCATCGGCACCTTCCCCGGCAACGCATTCGTCGTGGCGGCGGACGTCTCCGACGCCAAGCAGTACCCCAAAGTCGCAGCGCTTCTCACCGCTACTCTGATGGTCGCAACCTTCCTCGGCTCTACCATTGCGGGTTATCTCGTTGACGCAGGTCTCATCCCCGCAGCCATCATCTATCCGGGTGTTGTCGGTCTCATCGGTGCCGTCATTGCTGCGGCAAAGATGGATAAGAAGCCTACAACTGACGGCGTTCGCGGTAAGGTTGACGGCATCGGCATGGTTCTGCTCGCAGTATTCATGCTCAGTCTCTGCCTGTCTCTCAACCAGGGTGCAAACCTCGGCTTCGGCAATCCCATCATCATCTGCGGCTTTGTTGTTGCCGTTGTCAGCCTCCTTGCTCTTCTCAAGGTCGAAAAGAAGGCGGAAGTTCCCGTAATTCCCCTGTACCTCTTCAAGAACAAAAAGTACACCGGCGTTATCATTGCAGGCGCATTCATAACCTTCTATGAAGTCGTTATGGCATCCTACGTTCCCGTAAGCGGTCAGGCTCTCATGGGCCTGAGTGCTTCCATCACCGGCTACTTCTCTCTCCCTCGTACAATAATTGCAATTGCCCTTGCGGCTCCTGCCGCCGCATGGGTGGTAAAGAATCAGGCAAAGAACTCCGCAATCGGTCTCGCCGCCGCAGGTCTGCTTGCAGCCGTAGCCTTCCTCGGCATGATATTTGTCGGCGCAGGCTCCCCCGTTGCATTGCCCTTCATTCTTATCGGCATCACCGGCTTCACCGAGGCTCTCAAGGGTGCATCTTTCAGACCTCTGGTTATCAGCCAGCTCGAGCAGAAGGACTTCGGCGTCGGTATCGGCATGATGACCGCAACTGGCACGCTTCTCATGACCATTTTGCTGAGCATTGTTGGCCCCGTATTCACCGCCGTCTCCGCTCAGAACATGGGCAGTGCACTCAGATTCGTATACATCGTGACCGTCTGCTGCGCACTCATCGCCGTAGCAATAACCGTCTTTGCAACCAAGGACAGCAAATCCAAGAATTAAGCTCTAATACATGGAGGTGCGGTGTCTGCATTGCGGACATCGCACCCCAAAAGCACACCCAATAGTACAAGGACGGTGAATTACAATTAAGAAAAGCAGTATATTTTTCCTTACAATGTCCGTCGCGTTCACATGGTTCACCTTCGTGTTCGGCGGAGGTGCGGCAACCGGCGCTCAGGCATACTCCCTCTTCGCCGTCCATGGCTGGACAGCGCTATGGATGCCTCTGGTCGCAATTGCAATAGTTGCAGTTGTCGGCTGGCTCTGCGTTGATTACGCGAACAAAATAGGTGCACATCACTACCGCGAGGTCATAGAGACGCTGTATCGCAGTAAGCTCATTGGAACGATATATGAGATAGGCTGCATATATGGCACTGTCCTCGGACTTGCCACCTGCTTTGCATCGCTCGGAAGTCTTATGGTAAGTCTGGGCTTTAACTACTGGCTCGGCATATTGGTAATGGCAGCGGCCTGCACTCTTGGTTGCCTGTTCGGCGCGGCTACCGTCAGAGCAATATCCACGGTGCTCGGTCTTGTCATCGGTGTTATCATCGTGCTTATATTCTCTCTCGACCTCAGCATAGACAGCGGCGCTGCACGGCATATCATCTCCGAGCATCAGGTGTTCAGCTCATACGGTAAGGCGTGGTACGGCTGCTTTTATTTTGCTGCCAGTAACTGCGGAACAATGCTGGCTCTGCTGCCGGTATTCGACCGCGTAAAGAACAGAAAACGTCTTACCGCCACAATACTTGCGGGTTTTTTACTGAATATTGTCATGTTCAGCATGGTCATATTTGCCGTGCTTAACAGCATGCCCGGCGTGACTGAGGCTCAGGTTCCGTATCTCTATGTAATACAGACTCTCGGCGTCCCGGGGCTTGTGAATATATACAGCGTAATTCTCGCCGCCGCAGTAATAACGACCGGTATTACTCTGCTTTATACCTATACCATACGCTTCAGAAAATATGTAAAGGTCAAGAGCGACCGTATCAGCGCATTCATCATTCTGACGGCCTTTGAGATAGTCGGCGCGGTCATCTCAAAGTTTGGGCTCATCACGCTCGTCTCTAAGGGCTTTTCGTTGACCGTCTGGATAAACATCGTTATCCTGATAATCGGCGTCCCAATCATGTACTTTATCAGGACTCACCAAGCATCAAGGCAGCATTAATGCCCATCTCGGCAGTTCCTGCATTCGTAGCATCAAATTCACTTATCATTTTATGACTCCACCGTGATTGAGTCTGATTACGGTGGAGTCTTTATTATATGGCATGAAAACACCATCGGCTGAAAAGGAAAATCAAAGCTTGGAAAATCCTGCTCAGCTCCCACCTAATTAAATACTTAATATCAAAGATAACGAACAGACTTGAGAAGTATTTTGACGAAATACAAGATGTTATTTGTAGGTGATTTCTATCAGCACACATTTGACACCAGCCGTGATGGTGCAACAAACAGCACATTATTTAACAGTAAGGCAAAATATGAATCACGTTTTACTGCAAAAGGATTTATATGTGATAATACCAGCTTAGTTAATAGTTGGCGTTGCAGCAAAAATGTTTGTCAATTCTACACCACATCGGAGGTTTACACAATCTTTGGGATTGCCTCTGTCAACATATGAAATCCTTGATTTTACTCTGGAGAAGTATGGGCACGAGCTATCGGTCAATGGTTCCACGCCGTACCTGTTTTCGGTCGAGCCTGATGGAACTGCTATGAGATTGTGATTTTTCAATGACAGCGCATTATACTTCCACAGGCTCCTGTCCTCAAAATTGGCTGACCCTGCCACAACGTCAGAAGGAGCAAGCACCGTGCCGTTTCCGCCTTGCGGCGAAAACGGCACTATGTTAGCTCCTTCTTTCTTTTAAACTGCGACCCACTTCGTTGGGCTCGCAGTTTAGTCTTTTGTGCTCTCCTGCTCCTCCCCGAATCAAACCCACCTGCGGCTGGGCTGCGATTCAGTTTTTATTTCTTTAATTCCTTTTAATTTCTTTCTTAATATTCCGGGTTATTATACAGACACATCAAGGGAACGACCTGATGAAAAACAAAAAATAAATCCGTTCAAGAAAGGAATTATGAATATGAATAACCTGCTCAACAAATACGAGGCTCTCGAGTCCGCTCTCCGTTACATCGACCTTGACCCCAACGCCGTCCGCGTCCTCTCCGTCAGCCTTTGCGGCGCACACTATGAAGTTATCCTGCGCAGCGACTGGATGGAGTATGATTGCTTCGTCGGCTGCGTGAGCGGCAACGTCGCGGGTCTTGACTACTTCCCCCATGTCGACACCGATGAGCTTGACGGTGTCCCCTGCTCCGAGTACCTCGGCACAGCCGAAGAGCTCGCCGCGTAATACATCCTCTTCTTTCCATCCACCATTCACAGCACAAAGCACCTGTCAGCCGACAGGTGCTTTGTGCATTGCTATTTATGCCGTTTGTTCTTTTCCGTCGACAATAGCGGTGCTGCCATAGAGCTGGAAGTCGGGGCCGCCGTTATCGTGGATATCGCAGTTATCAAACACAGCGTTGCTGTCATTGAGTGTGACAGCGCCGTATTCGCAGTCGTATATCTCGGTATTGCTGACGTTCATGTCGTCACAGTTGCTTGCGGTGATGCCCATGATGCCGCAGCCGAAGAGCGCACAGCCGTCGATCACCGCGTCATCGCACAGATCAAAGTACAGAACTCCGCCCGTGCAGTAGCCTTTCTCCTCGGTGTGCCCCGCCGTGAAGCCGCGGAGCGTCAGGCCGGCGCATCTTTCAAAGCCGAGGACGTCCGCATAGCGCGGCACGGCGGCGATGGTGACGCTCTCCGCACCCGCGCCCTCAATGGTCAGCCCGTCAACGCCGGTTATGACAAGGCTTGGCCCGTCAAAGCGCAGGTCCCAACGATAGCGGTCAGTCTCGGTGACGCCGCAGCCCTCGGCGGTGCTGAGATCATAGGTGCCGGCTTCGAGGTATATAGTCGTGTCCGGCGCGATGGCAGCAAGAAACTCATCCACGGTCGTGACATGCACCTTGCCGTCCTCGCTGACTGCTACCTCCGGGGTGCTGACCTCGGGGACATAAGCGTTCCAGACGGCGTTCTCCGTTTTCTGCATATTCTGAAGCTCGCTGTAGCTATAGACATTTCTCTCGTGGTCGACGGCCTTGCTGTTTTCATAAAGGCTGCCGAGCTTTTCCATATCCGCATACCAGTCTATAATGTCATTGTCCCCGAGCGCGCAGCCCTCGACCGTGACCGGGATAAGCTCGGAAGCGAACATATCGCGGAACTTATTACCGCTGACTTCGCAGCCTCCGATATACACGCCGCTCGAACGGGAGCTGTTGAAGAAGACGTCCCCGCTGCTGTCGCGTATGGTGCTGTTGAGCAGGGCAAATTTATCGCTGTCGATCGTCCTGAACATGCCAAACTCGGCGGTGATGCCATGAAAATCGCAGTTATCAAAGCTGACGTTTTTGCTGTCGTATATAAATGCCGCGCCCTGCGAGCAGTTCCATATCTCGGAGCCGGTGACGGCGACGTCCTCGCAGCTGTAGGTCGTGACGCCCTCGGTGCCGCAGCCGTAGAGCGAACAGCCGTCCACCGTCACGCCCTTGGTGTTCTCAAAGCACAGCACGCCGCCGGAGCAGTATGCGCCGTCGGTATGCCCGGCGGTGAAGCCCTCAAGCGTTATGTCCTCACAGCCGATGAAGTGCAGGACGTTCACCCAGCGCGGCTCGGTGACGATGCATGTATCGCGGTTCGCGGTGCGTATGGTGAGACCGGTGACGTTCTCGATGACGAGCTCCGCGCCGTCGCCGGTGTCCCAGCGGTAATATCCGGAGCCGCTGCCTGTACCGTAGTCCGACGCCTCTGTGAGCATATAGCGCTGGCCGGTAAGCTCGATCACCGTATCCGGCGCGATGGCGGCCAGCAGCTCATCCACGGTCGTGACCTCTGTCACAGGCCGGCCGTCCTCTGTTTTCGGCGCGGAAGTCTCTGGCGGCTCTGTCTCCGCCGCGGAGGAGTCGGGAGCCTCGCCGCAGGCGGCAAGGGAGAGGAGCATTATCGCCGCGATCATTAAACTAATAAGCTTTTTCATAGCAATTCCCTCTTACGTTATCTGGCAAAAATTGCCTGTTTATGTCTGTAAGACGGAGCTGCGCCGTTTTTTGTTTCCGCATCTGCCGCAGCTTTAACGAATCTTAAGCTTTCTTCAGAAGAAATCGCGGAAAACACGCAGAAATGTTTTGACAAATCGCGAACTATAGTTTACAATAAGGTTACACGTTTTAGTGCGTGTATCGGTATGTGTTATAAATCTTTATATGAAAGAGGTTAACGATATGAAGAAGAATGTTATCGCACTGGCTCTTATAATAGTCATGCTGCTTTCTCTGTCCGCCTGCGGCAGCAAGGATGAGACTCCCGCCGCAACCGAGGCTCCCGGTCAGTCCGCTTCCGTGAGTGACCTTCCCGCCGCCACGCCCGGTGCTCCCGCCGTTCCCGAATCCGGCGTGACCACCTATGTCAGCGAGGTCAACGGCATCAGCTTTGATTACGACGTGCAGTACGTCGCCATGACCAATCAGGCCGGCAACGCAATGATCTATGCCGGTGAGAGCACCGACCTGCCTTTCTGCACCGTCTCCCTGATTCCGATGACTGACGCCGAGTCGTATCTCAAGGAGATGGTTGACGCTTCCGAGATAGAGCTTGGCAAGGATCTGCAGACCAAGGCCGGTGACCCCACCAAGGTCGACTTCGGTGACAGGGATATCTATTATATCTACTACACCTATAAGGATAAGGATGCCGGCGGCACCGTCGCCTGTGCATACTACGCCGAGAACCTCGAGGACGGCAGCGTTGCTGTCTATAATTCCACCGCGCTTGAGGATCAGGCCGATGTTGTCAACGGCATACTCAGGCTCGCGATCGAGACTTTCCACATCGCCGCCGACGGCACGAACGTGTAAAAGATTATATTATTAAAATGCGCGCTGCAATGTGATTGCAGCGCGCTCTTTTTATTCCCTCGCTCCGGTTTCGAGATCGGAGATATGCATGTACTCATCATAGGTGCAGACGCGGTCGATAATGCCGTCGTCGGTGATCTCAATGATCCTGTTGGCAACAGTCTGCGTGAGCTGATGGTCATGGCAGGAGAAGATGATATTGTACTTGAAGGCCTCAAGGCCGTTGTTGAGCGCGGCGATGCTTTCAAGGTCGAGGTGGTTTGTCGGCTGATCGAGCACGAGGAAGTTTGCGCCGGAGAGCATCATGCGGCTGAGCATGCACCTGACCTTCTCACCGCCGGAGAGAACCTTGACGCTTTTATAGACATCGTCCCCGGAGAAGAGCATGCGCCCGAGGAAGGTGCGCAGATAGCTCTCTCGCTTGTCTGAAGAGAACTGGCGCATCCAGTCGATGAGGTCATAGTCGCAGTTTTCAAAATAGCTGTTATGATCCTTGGGGAAGTAGGCCGTGGTGATGGACGCGCCCCATTTGACACTGCCGGAATCCGGCTCCTCCTCGCCCATGATGATCTTATAGAGCATCGTCACAGCACGCTCGTTCTTGCCGACTATAGCTATCTTATCGTCCTTGCCGACAATGAAGCTGATGTTATTGAGGAGCTTCACGCCGTCGACGGTCTTGCTGACCTCGGTGACAAAGAGCCTGTCCTTGCCCGGCTCGCGCTCGGCCTTGAAGCCGACCCACGGATAGCGCCGGTTCGACGCGGGCAGCTCTTCGACGGTGATCTTGTCGAGGAGCTTGCGCCTCGATGTGGCCTGACGTGACTTGGACTTGTTCGCGGAGAAGCGTGCGATGAAGGTCTGCAGCTCCTGTATCTTCTGCTCGGCCTTCTTGTTCTGATCGCGGATGAGCTTCTGGATGAGCTGGCTGGATTCGTACCAGAAGTCATAGTTGCCGACGTACATTTTGATCTTGCCGTAGTCGATATCCACGATGTGGGTGCAGACGTTATTGAGGAAGTACCGGTCATGGCTCACGACGAGCACCGTGCCCTCATAATCCATGAGGAAGTCCTCGAGCCAGACGACGCTTGCAAGGTCGAGGTTGTTCGTCGGCTCGTCGAGCAGGATAACATCCGGGTGGCCGAAGAGCGCCTGCGCGAGCAGCACCTTGACCTTGAGGCGCGGGTCTATCTCGCGCATAAGGCTCTGGTGCAGCGCGGTGTCGACGCCCAGCCCCTGAAGGATGCGCCCGGCGTCGCTCTCGGCCTCCCAGCCGCCGAGCTCGGCGAACTCCTCCTCAAGCTCCGCGGCGCGGATGCCGTCTTCATCCGAAAAATCCGGTTTATCGTATATTGCGTCCTTCTCCTTGCCGCAGTCATAGAGCCGCTGGTTGCCCATGATGACGGTGTCAAGCACGGGGTAATCGTCGTACAGGCTCTGGTTCTGCTTGAGTACCGACATACGCTGCTTTGCGTCGAGCGTGACGCTGCCGCCCGTCGGTTCGAGCTCGCCGGAGAGGATCTTTATAAAGGTGGACTTGCCCGCGCCGTTCGCGCCGATGATGCCGTAGCAGTTGCCGGGGGTGAACTGCAGGTCTACGCGTGAAAACAGCACGGATGAGCCGAACTGCATGGAAAGGTCGTTTACAGAAAGCATATGAAAACTCCGTTCAAAGTAGTGCTCTCAGTATAAACGCTCCCGGCAGGGCTGTCAATGCCGCGCGGCGTTTGTTGACTTTTGAGCCGATTTATTATATTCTTATATGGTTAAACTGTATATTCCGGGAGCTTCCATATGACCGATACCTTGAATGAAAAGCATGAGAGAGCTTTCTCTCTTATTATAATACTCGTCCTGCTGGCATATTTCGCTGTGTTCGCCATCGTGAACTTCGCGGGCTTTGCATATTTCTGCAATGCCGATATGTATGAGGATACGCTCGTCGCCCGCCTGATGTGGGAGCAGAAAACACTGTTCCCGGAAAACTACATCTTCGGCAACCAGTATTACGTTATCGCGACGCCGGTGTTCGCAGCGCTGTTCTACGGCCTCACCGGCAGCATGAACACCGCGATGGCGCTTGCGACGACGCTGATGTCGCTGCTGATAGTGCTCTCACTCGGCTGGATGATAAAGCCGTATATAAAGAGCCGCTCCGCACGGCTCGCGGTGCTGCTCACGCTCGCCGCCGCGGTATATGTTCCGCACATCCTCGAAATGGATGAGGGGCAGCTGTTCTTCGTTATGGCAAGCTATTACGCCTGCTATCTTATAACGTTCTTCTTCCTTGCGGGCGACTATGTCCGCGCGCGGACGGACTCTTCCCTGCGCCCGGCGGCGCTGGCTGTCTCGCTGGTGCTCTCTTTCTGCACGGGGATGCAGAGCCTGCGGCAGACCTGCGTGAGCATCCTACCGATACTGGCCGTCGAGGCCGTGTCCGCGCTGCGCCGCCTTATCGCGCGCGAAAAGCTCTGGCCCAAGGGGCGGCGCATGCCGCTCTGCCGCGCCCTCGGCTATACCGCTGCCAACATCGGCGGCGTACTGCTGATGAAGCTGCTGGGTGTACCGAACCAGTCCATATATTCCGACGCCTCCGTTCTGGACGGGGCGGGGTTAAACGGCAAGCTCTGGCGCTTTATCGCCGCGTCCCGCACCGTGAGCGGATTCGAGTGCGTCAAAAATAACGGCGGCTTTTTCGTGCTGATGTTCGTGTTCTTCACGGCACTGCTGATCGCTGCGGCGGTGATCCTGATACGCAAAGCCAAGACCGCGCCCGAGGGCATCGGGGCATACTGGTGGCTTTCGGTCGTTAGCCTGCTCGCGGTCATCGCGGCCTCATTCTTCACAGCGGTGAAGCTGCGTGCGATATACCTGTTTATCTATTATCCGCTGCTTGCGCTCTCCGCGGCAATAGTCCTTGAGCGCGCCGCGCCGAAGCTGCGCTGCGCCCTGCTCATCGCGCTGTGCGTGCTCTCGGCCGGGAATATATATTTCAGCTATGGGGACGATCTGCGCGGCGTTCTCAGCGAAAGCAAAACGACCGCCGAGGAAATCAGCAGCTACGCCGTCGAGAACGGCTACGAGCTGCTGTACGGCAACATTGCATACCTCACCCCCAACGCTGCGGCCTATTCCGACGGAAAGCTCATCGCGGGCTGCTGGAATGATGAGATCATCTTCCACGCCGTGCCCTATCTCAACACAAGGGACGTCTACCGCAGGACAGACTATTCGCGTGCGCTCTTCGTTTTCCATGAGCGGGAGCTTGACGCGGCATACACCGAGGCTGCCGGGAGCGGCGCCGTGCTCACCGAGCGGGCGCGGTTCGGAGAATACGTGCTGTGCACCTCGTCTCAGCAGCTCATGTATCCGACGACAGATATAATAGAATACTATGTCTCCATGGGCATGGAGCCGCCGCGGTGACACGGCAAAGGCCGAGGCCGCCCGGTGTATTTCCGGGCGGCCTCGATCAAACATTATTCATAGTATCATATACCCAGCAGCGTATACGCTGCCGCAATGAGCATGCCTACGACGAGCAGTGCCGACGGATTATAAGCAACATCTTTCATTGTATACCCTCCTGTGATATTTCTTTTGTTTTTTGCTTTATGGCTATAAGACGGCGGGCAGAGCATTTTGTTCCCGGTATTTGAAAAATTTTCCGGGAAACGCGGAGATAAGATATGACAACAAAAACGAAGAAAATACTGCTTATATGCGCGCTCACGCTTTTTGCTGCGGCTCTGCTTTTTTTCGGGTACAAGAAGGGCGTGGAGCTTTACAACGCCAAAAACGCCGATGAGCTGTTCGCCGCCGGGGATTATGCCGGTGCGCGCGAATGGTACGAAAAAAACGGCAGCGCCGAGGACATCGCGCGCTGCGACTATGAGCTGGACCGTGAAGCATATGAAGCGGCAGCGGCGCAGCTCGCAGCCGGGGAATACGACGCGGCGCGGCTTGCATTCGAAGCGCTCGGGGATTTTGAGGACGCGGCGGACAGAGCGCTGGAATGCAGCCTTTTCAAGGCGCGCGCCCTGACGGACGCGGGCAGCTATACCGACGCGCTCGACGTGCTCGCCGCGCTCCCGGAGGATCACACCGGCGCACAGGAGCTCACCGAGGAAGCGCGGGAGGGGCTGTATCAGCAGGCTCTCGCGGCGACATACGAATGCCGCATGGACGAAGCTGTCATGCTCTGGAACAGCCTCGGCAGCTATAAGGACAGCGACTCTCTCCTCAAGCGCTGCATGAGCCGTATAGTCAGCATGGCGGCCGGTACGGAAGAGCGCGTAAACTACTCACCCTACGCCGGTAGAGACGTCGGCGACGGTATACTTTACTGGCACCGGCTTGGGCTCATATATGTGCCCAAGGAGTGCAATGCCGATACGCGCTGCATGATCTTCTATCCGGGCGGATACGACAGCGCGCTTGCAAACTCCTACTATCAGGACTACATTTACGCCGGCACATCCCCTAACGCGATAATCCTCTATATGTACACAAACGGCTTTTACGACATTGAAAGTCACATTGAGGACGCCTACCGCGCACTTGAGGAAGCAGCGCTGGAGAACAACGTCTTCCTGCATGACATGGTCGTCTGCGGAGCGAGCAACGGCGCCTATACCGCCGTCAACACCGCGGCCTATCTCTATGAAAACTACGGCATCGCCGTGCGCTATGTGCTCACCTTTGACGCCGGGGCGCACTGGGCGCACACCGATAAGGTGCTCACCCCCGAGCAATGCGACCTTGCCGCCGAAGCCGGGACGGAGTTCCTGCTGTTCGAGGGTGCTGGCATCGGCATGAACAAGAGCGCGATACACACGATGGTTCGCCACGGCTGCGACGTCACGATCGTGCTGTGCCGGAACTCCGGGCACTACGGCATCATCTATGACGCGATATATAAGGGTATGCTCGACTGGGTACTCGGAAACGGCGAGCAGCCGACCGACGCGAACTATACCTACATCCCGCTCGACATTACCTCAACATATCCGGAGTGAGCGAAAAATGCCCGCGGAGCCATGGCTCCGCGGGCGCTGCTGCCTTATCTTGTCCGCAATTTCAGTTCGTCCCTATCCTCTGCGCGATGTAGTCCTCGACCTCGGTAAGCTCAATGCCCAGCGCTATCGAAAGCTCACCGTGGAGGATGTCCTTCGCGCGCTTCATCGTGGACTCGGCGCGGCTGCTCTTGGTCTTGCGCTCGGCCAGTCTCCCGTGCAGCCCCTTGACGATGGCAACAAGCGCCTCGCAGCTGTGCTGCTTGAAAAGCTCCTTATAAAAGGCGTCGACATGGTTGAAGCGGCTGTCATTGCATACGGCGGGTGCTATGCCCGGTATCGCGTCAATGAGCGCCTCAGCCTCCTCGCGGCTGATGACAGGGCGCATGAACGCCCCGGAATCCACCGGCGAATAGTACACTCCCGTGCCAATAAGCGGCGCGAGATAATAATAAAGCTTGTCCTTTGACGCTCCGCTTATCTCCAGCGGGGCAATTTTGATAACCGTGCAGACTCCATTCTCTCCGTAAACTATTTTTTCTCCGACCGAATACATCGTAAATCTACCCCTATCATATATTACATACCTATAATACAACATTTCCGGAAATTTTTCCAATGGTTTTTTCAAATTTTTTTCATGAACAGTGCCCGCTTTTTGACGATTGTGTTTACCGCAAAAGCCTGATATAATGAGCTGTCGACAAATACTGACAGCTCATTATACCGGAGGTTCGTCATGGATATTGGTTACAGCTTTGGTCAGATGATATGGATAGTTCTTGTATATTCGTTTCTCGGCTGGTGCTGCGAGGTCGCCTTTGCGGCGGTGCGCCGCGGCATCTTTGTCAACCGCGGCTTTCTCAACGGCCCCGTCTGCCCGATCTACGGCTTCGGTGTGCTGATAGTGCTGCTGGTGCTCGAGCCCGTCAAGGATAATCTCGCGCTGCTGTTTTTCGGCAGCATGGTGCTCACCTCGGCGCTGGAGTTCTTCATCGGCTTTATCATGGAGCAGTTCTTCCATGACAAGTGGTGGGACTATTCCGAGAACCCCTTCAACATCAAGGGCTATATCTGCCTTGAGTTCTCGCTCGTCTGGGGCGCGGCCTGCGTGCTCGTCGTCGATGTTATTCATCCGATGATCTTTAAGCTCATCTGCGCCATCCCCGAAAAGCTCAGCCTCTGGCTCATGGTCTTCTTCACCGCAGTGCTCATTTCCGACGCAGTCATCACGCTCTGGAACATGCTCAAGCTGCCGAAGCGTCTGCGCGCTATCGACGAGCTTGAAAAGGCCATGACCGCCGTGTCCGACGCTATCGGCGAAAAGGTCTATGAGAGCGTGGAGCACAGCAAGGAGCGCAGCGAAGCCTTCGATGAGAAGCACCCCGAGCTTGCCGAGCGCCGCAAGGAAGCCTTTGAGGACGTGCTTGAAAAGCGCAGTGAGATAAACCGCGAGGTCAAGGCGCGCGAGGATGAGAGCCTTGAGGCTCTGCGTGCGAGAAAGGCTGAGCTTGAAGCGAAGCTCGAAGCGCTCAGAAAGCCCAACATCATCTCCGAGCGTATCGCCATGGCCTACCCGAAGCTCTCCGAGGGCCGCCATTACGGCCGTCAGATAGCCAGGATCAGAGAGCGCCGCGCCCAGCGCAAAAACGGAGGCAAGCAGTGAGGCTCTATCTTCACGGACATGAATATAAATACGCCGTCGAGCAGATGCTGCTGACGATGTTTCCCGCTGAGCGCCCCGAATATCCCGACGGCAAGCCCGAGGGCGAGCGGCTGGAAATAAGCCTCAGCCATACCGCGCAGCGGACTACCGCCTGCTGTACCCTGCGCATAAACGGCAGCATATACAAAGGCCGCGCCCAGTGTGCAAACACCGCGATGACGGACGCCCTGCATACCGACCGCGTGTGTCAGCGGCTCATAAAGGACGCGATATACCGCGCGGCGCTCCGCTCCGGCTGCCCGCGCCCAGCGTGGGGCGCGCTCACCGGTGTGCGCCCCGGCAAGGTGCTAAGTAGCCTGATAGCCGAGGAGCATGACGAAGATAAAGCCCTGCGCCGCTTCATCAGGGAATATGACGTCAGCCCTGCCCGCGCGCAGCTGTGCATGACGACTACGCGCGAGACTCTTCGCGCCGCCGCTTCCCTCTCGCCGAAGGACATTTGCCTCTATGTGGGCATTCCTTTCTGCCCCACACGCTGTGCTTATTGCAGCTTTGTGAGCCAGTCCGTTGAGAAGAGCATGAAGCTCATCCCGCCTTTTCTGGAGGCTCTCGAAAAGGAGATCGCCGCGACTGCCGCGCAGGTCAACGCCTTGGGGCTGCGCGTCGTGTCCGTCTACATGGGCGGCGGCACACCGACGACGCTCTCCGCAGAGCAGCTCGACAGGCTGTGTTCGGTGCTTGAGGATGAATTTGACCTCAGCGCTGTGCGTGAATACACCGTCGAGGCCGGCCGGCCGGATACCATCAGCGCCGATAAGCTGAGTGTGCTGAGAGCGCACGGAGTCGACAGAGTCAGCGTAAACCCGCAGACGATGAGCGACCGTGTGCTTGAGCTCATCGGCCGCCGCCACACCGCGGCGGATATCGAGCATGCACTTCAGCTCGTGCGCGAGACCGGCGGCTTTGACGTGAACATGGATCTCATCGCCGGACTCCCCGGTGACAGCGCCGAGGGCTTCCGGGATACTGTTGAAAAGGTGCTCGCTCTGGGTGCGGAAAATATAACCGTCCATACCCTGTCGCTGAAAAAGGGCTCGCGCATCACTCTTGAGGAAGTCCCCATTCTGGGTGCCGGTGAGGTGTCCGCCATGCTCGACTTTGCCGGGGACCGTCTCAGTGCTGCCGGATACGCGCCCTACTATCTCTACCGGCAGAAGTTCATGTCCGGCGGCTTTGAAAACGTCGGCTGGGCCAAGGATGGCCGGGTGAACCTGTATAATATCTGCATCATGGAGGAGCTGTGCAGTATAATAGCAATGGGCGGAGGCGGCTCAACGAAGCTCATCCGTCCCGACGACGGGCGCAATATCCGCATCGTGGCTCCGAAATACCCGCTTGAATACATAAACAGCATCGGCACTACCTGTGCTGAAAAAGCAAAGATACTCGGCTTTTACAACGATTTCTACAACAAATAAGGAGGAAAAGTTATGGCGTTCCAGCTTGAAGATATCAACTTCAAAACCGTCGCCGATCCGAAAGGCTTCATTGAGGAGGGCGATCAGGCCTATAAGGACAGAGTCGCCAAGGCCGCGGATAAGATAATCAGCAACCGCGATAAGAGCCCCATCGTTCTGCTCTCCGGGCCGTCCGGTTCAAGCAAGACCACGACCTCGATGAAGATCGCCGAGGAGCTCAACCGCCGCGGCATCGGCACGCACTACATCGGCATGGACGATTATTTCAAGACCATCGACGATAACAGCCCCCGCACACCCGAGGGCGATCTGGATCTCGAGTCCCCGCTCTGCCTTGACATGGAGCTTATGAACAGGCACTTTGACATGCTCTCCAAGGGTGAGCGTATCTACGTGCCGAAGTACGAATTTGCCCGGCGCATGAGGAGTCTCACGCCCTCCAAGTCCATCCAGCTCAAGAAGGATGAGGTCGTCATCGTCGAGGGCATCCATGCTCTGAACGACATGATAACGAACGCGCACCCCGAAGCCTTCAAGCTCTATATCTCTGCGCGCAGCGATGTGCTCTTCGGCGACCGCGTAGTCTTTAAGCGCACCTGGTTCCGCCTTGTGCGGCGCATGGTCAGAGACTATAACTTCCGCGGCTCCTCCGCCGCCGAGACGATGAGCATGTGGGCAAACGTCCGCCGCGGCGAGAAGCTGTACATCTCCCCGTACAAGAACAAGGCCGACTATCAGTTTGACACCGCGCTTCCCTACGAGCTGCCCGTGTTCAACGAGACGGCAACCCAGCTGTTCCAGTCCGTGCCCGAGGGCATCGAGCGCTTTGACGAGCTGCGCCAGGTGCTGCCCGCGCTTCAGCTCTTCGGGGTCATTGACCATAGCCTGATCCCCAAAGAAGCCATGATACGCGAGTTCATCGGCGGCGGCATATACGAATACTGATAAAACTACCGGAGCGGTTCAAAGCTGAACCTCTCCGGTTGGTTTTTCTTATTTGATTTATCCGATATTCAATGTCGTAGGCTTTGTGACCTGGACTGCGTCAAACTCTGAGAGCGTTATGCTGACGGTGACTTCATAGACCTTTGTGTTCACACCGATCCCGATGTCCGTCTTCTCCATCGCCTTATCCACAAGAACGGGAACGAGCCCCTGCATCACATCCGACATATCCATTTCAACGCGCACTATCATGCCCGACTTCACATCGATCCAGATGGATACAGGCACGTCGCCGAGATCCTCAAATACATCGTCGTCAAGCTCCACATCAAGGCTCTCCTCAAGAGCCTGCTTGGCGTTTGCAAGCTCCAGCGCCTGCCTGAGCTCATCGCTTGTTATTTTGCCGTTATAGCGAATGGCGTCCGAGCCGTTTACCTTTTCCTTGCCATATTCCTTGAAGCTCGCGGCGCTGTCCGACAGCAGCAGGAACACCGATTTGCCGTCCGCCTTGCTGCTCTTCGAGCTGTCGTCGTTCTCAATGCTGTCCTTTGTCCAGCTCTCCCCGCTGTCGGCAGAGGAATAGACATCAAAGCCGTCGTCACGGCCCACGGCATAAAGCAGCATGTTCTGTTCAAAGCCTGCCACTTCAGCGTTCATGTTCACATACACCCGCTCAGGGTCGCGCTGAATATCCGCGCCGCCAGTAACGGTGGCGTCGGCGTTCACATCCTGCCCCAGCACGGATATCCCCATGCCGATCTGCATCTCAATGTCCGCATGCAGGCTCTCAAGCTTGCTCATTTTGATCGCCGCTTTTGCAACGTGCGTCCTGAACATGCCGCAGCCGCAGAGCGAGAGCAGCATCGCCGCAAGTATTGCAAATACAAGTATTCTCTTTGCTTTTTTCATAGGCGTCTCCTGCATTATAATGTACAGTCCGGTTCTGTTGACATCCGAAGCGTTTTGAGCTATAACAAATCACAAAGGGCGATAACGTTACCGTCAGCTCTGAGATGGTTCAGAATTTAGGCCGTCACTTGGCAGAGTGGCGGTTTCTGCCTTTAACGATGGCGTCCTTTGCTTAAGCTTACTATACCATATCGCCCATTCCATATCAAGCTTTTCGGCGCAGGGCACATATTATGTTTGACGCGCCGGCGCTTTCAATGCTAAAATACTTTTTGTTTATATACACGGAAACGAGGCAATGCAGATTGATAGAATATAACGCGGGAAAATGCGATATAGCCGTTATCGGCGCAGGGCATGCAGGGATTGAGGCCGCGCTTGCCGCGGCGCGCATGGGGCTTGACACCGTGTGCTTCACGGTGAATCTCGACAGCGTCGGCAACATGCCCTGCAACCCTGCCATCGGCGGCACGGGCAAGGGTCACCTTGTGCGCGAGCTCGACGCGCTCGGCGGCGAAATGGCCAAGGCCGCGGACAAGGCCTGCATCCAGTACCGTATGCTGAACCTCGGCAAGGGCCCGGCGGTTCACTCCCTGCGCGCACAGGCCGACCGGCGGCGCTACCAGCAGGTGATGAAGCACACGCTTGAATTGCAGGAAAACCTCAGAGTGAAGCAGGCCGAGGTCGTTGACATCGGCCTTGACGGGCAGGGCGCGGTATGCTCGGTGACGACAAACACCGGTGCGGTATGGTCCTGCCGCGCGGCCGTGATCGCGTCTGGCACATATCTCGACGGGCGCACGATAGTCGGCGAGGTGCTGCGCTCCTCGGGGCCTGACGGGCTTGCCCCGGCAATACCGCTGGCGGAGCGCCTGCGCGCTCTCGGGCTGAGTATGCGCCGCTTCAAGACCGGCACGCCGCCGAGGGTCAACGCCCGCAGCGTGGACTTTTCAAAGATGGAGCTCCAGCCCGGCGACGCTGAGCCCGAGCCCTTCTCCTTCTCGACTGATAAAGTTCCGGATAACCGCGCGGTCTGTTACCTCACCTACACAAACGAGCGCACACATCAGATCATCCGCGACAACCTTGACCGCAGCCCGATATACTCCGGCGTCATCCATGGCGTCGGCCCGCGCTACTGCCCCAGCATCGAGACAAAGGTCATGACCTTTGCCGACAAGCCGCGGCACCAGCTCTTTGTCGAGCCGATGGGGCTTGACACGGAGGAGCTTTATATCCAGGGCTTTTCCTCGTCGCTGCCCGAAGAGGTGCAGGCAGAGATGCTGCACACTATCCCCGGCTTGGAGCACGCGGAAATGACCCGCTGCGCCTACGCGATAGAATATGACTGCGTCGACCCGACGGAGCTCTACGCGACGCTTGAGAGCAAAAAGATTCCCGGCCTCTACGGCGCGGGGCAGTTCAACGGCTCCTCCGGTTATGAGGAGGCGGCAGTGCAGGGCTTCGTCGCAGGCGTCAACGCAGCGCTCAAGATACTCGGGCGCGAGCCGTTCATCCTCCGCCGCAGCGACGGATATATCGGCACGCTTATTGACGATCTTGTCACCAAGGGCACGAACGAGCCCTACCGCATGATGACCTCCCGCAGCGAGTACCGCCTGCTGCACCGGCAGGATAACGCCGACCTGCGTCTTTCGGGCAAGGGACTCTCCCTCGGCCTTGTGAGCGCGGAGCAGTATAAGCGCGTGCAGGAGAAGTACGCCGCGGTCGACTCAGAGCTCAAGCGGCTTGAGAGCACACACCTTGCCCCGACGGAGGAGCTCAACGCCATGCTCGCATCCCACGGCACCGCACCTGTCGCGACGGGCTTTTCCCTCGCCGAGCTCATACGCCGCCCGCAGATAAGCTATGCCGACACCGCGCCCTTTGACCCGGCGCGCCCGAAGCTGCCGAAAGCTGTGACGGAGCAGGCCGAGATACGCCTGAAGTACGACGGCTACATAAAGCGCCAGCTCAAGCAGGTGGAGGAGTTCACCCGCATGGAGGAGCGCGCGCTGCCGGCGGATATCGACTACAGCAAGGTCACCGGTCTGCGCATCGAGGCACGCGAAAAGCTTGAGAAGATACGCCCCGTGAGCTTCGGGCAGGCAAGCCGCATTTCCGGCGTGTCCCCGGCAGATATCTCGGTGCTGATGGTATACATGGAGAGCAGAAGATGAGCAAGGTAGTTTTAGGTTTTTCCGGCGGGGTCGACTCCGCCGTGTCCGCCGTGCTACTGCAAAGGGCGGGGCATGAGGTACACGGAGTGTATCTCGACAACGCGGAGGAGAGTGCGCGGCTTGACGCCGTGTCCGCCGCGGAGCGCATGGGGATATCTCTGACAGTCATCGACGTTAAGCGCGAGCTTGAGGAGAACGTCTGCCGTCCGTTCACCGAGGCGTACCTGCGCGGTGAGACGCCGAACCCCTGCATCATCTGCAACCCCAGCGTCAAGTTCAGGACGCTTATTGCCGTTGCTGACCGTATCGACGCGGAGCTTGTCGCGACCGGGCACTATGCCCGCGCGGAAAACGGCGCGCTCTTTAAGGGCATGCCGTCAAACGACCAGAGCTATATGCTCTGCCGCCTGACGCGCGAGCAGGCCGCGCGCGTGACACTGCCGCTCGGCTCCCTCGAAAAAACGCAGACGCGCGCGCTGGCCGAGGAGTTTGGCCTCCCCGCGGCGCACAAGCCCGACAGCATGGAAATTTGCTTCATCCCCGACAAGGATTATATCGGCTGGATATCCCGCCGCACCGACATGCCCGGCGCGGGAAAGTTCATCCTGCACGGCGAGGTCATCGGCGAGCACGACGGCATCTGCCGCTACACAGTCGGCCAGCGCCGCCCGGGGCTTGTTGACGGGCGCAAGGTATATATCTCGCGCATCGACGCTGCAACAAACACTATTGAGCTTGCTCTATGGGAGGAGCTTTTCAAGACAGAGGTATGGGCGCGGAACTTCAACTGGCTCATTGACGAGCCGCGTGAGCCTATACGCGCGAGTGTGCGCGTGCGGCACACGAAATGGGAAAACCCGCCCTGCACCG
>ERZ773108.1359-NODE-1359-length-24814-cov-26.907468_pt1 | contig 24814 bp, 25 predicted proteins | sample MGYA00580570_ERZ773108 | MGnify/ENA primary metagenome ERZ773108 (study PRJEB29015, sample SAMEA2737840) | human gut metagenome | biome: human gut; feature: human-associated habitat; material: faeces | place: China | collected 2012 ...
GGAAAGCGTGAAAGAGGTATGTCATTATGCAGTCTTTTCCACAGCCTCCCAGCGCCAAAGAGGAAAAAGAGTATTTGCGAAGATGCCGGGCAGGAGATAAGGAAGCGAGGAATGCCCTGATTGAAAGGAATCTGCGTCTGGTGGCATATATTGCCAAAAAATATGCTGCTCTGGATAAAGATATGGAGGATCTGATCTCAATCGGTACGATCGGTCTGATCAAGGCCGTGGATTCCTTTGATGAATCCAAAAAGATCCGGCTTGCAAGTTATGCCAGCAGGTGTATTGAAAATGAACTCCTGATGAATTTCCGTGCCCGGAAAAAAACAGCCAGAGATGTTTACCTGTATGATTCCATTGGTTCGGACAAAGAGGGCAATGAGATCAGTCTGATTGATATTATTGAATATGAAGATGAGGATATTTCAGAGCGGATCACAAGGGAACAGTATCTGCAAAAGCTGAAGGGTTTTATGAATGAGGTCCTGACGGAACGGGAAAAGGAGATTTTGACTCTGCGTTATGGACTGGATGGTCAGGGGGAGAGAACACAGAAGGAAGTGGCACGGCTATACGGCATTTCCAGATCTTATGTATCCCGCATTGAAAAAAAAGCTTTGATGAAGCTGAATAAATGTTATCAGAGCATTTTGTGAGTTTGTGTTTTTTTTCGCTGTACTCTTGTGAGTGAAGAATGATTGTGATACACTTAAATCAATTACGAATTGCAATAATCTATTGCAATTATGTATTGCTGAGACAGGGCAGTTGTGAATTGGGACAGAAAGGGATTATAGACACATGTATTACATTAATGAATATAAAGAAGGAGACAAATTTACAGGTATTTATCTGTGCAAGAGCAAGCAGATTTTAAAGACAAAGGCAGGGAAAACCTATTATTCTCTGCTCCTGCAGGATAAGACAGGTGTGATCGATGCAAAGATCTGGGAGCTTAATAATGGCATTGCTGATTTCGATTCCATGGATTTTGTAATGACAGATGGTATGGTGACCTCCTTTCAGGGGGCACGTCAGGTCAATATCCGCCGTCTGCGTAAGGCAGAGGAGGGAGAATATGATCCGGCAGAGTACATACCTTCTTCAAAATATGATATTGAGGAGATGTACCGTGAGCTTTGTGAAATGATTGCAACGATCAAGGAGCCGCATTTAAAGCAGCTCACGGAGAATACATTTCTGAAGGATGCTGCATTTATCAAGGAGTTTAAAGTACATTCAGCAGCTAAGTCAGTGCATCATGGATTTGTCGGAGGCCTGTTGCAGCACACACTGGCAGTCACCAGATTGTGTGACTTTATGGCGGCAAATTATCCGGTACTGGATCGTGATCTTTTGCTGACAGCAGCCATTTTCCATGATTTTGCAAAGGTATATGAGATATCAAGCTTTCCAACTAACGATTATACGGACGATGGACAGCTTTTGGGACACATCTTTATGGGGGCAGAGAAGATTGGACAGAAGATTCAGGAGGTTCCGGAGTTTCCAACGGTTCTGGCTTCTGAACTGCGCCACTGTATTTTGTCTCATCACGGAGAGCTGGAGTTTGGATCTCCGAAAAAACCGGCACTGGCAGAGGCAATCGCTTTGAGTTTTGCGGACAATACGGATGCCAAGCTGGAGACCATCACGGAAATCTATGATAAGGCAGAGCCGACTACAGAGTGGCTTGGATTCAGCCGTTATGTAGATTCCAATGTGCGCCAGAGTTCCGGGTATGTGCAAAAAAAGAAAATGGATAAAGGAGTCTGAGATGGAGATTACAAAGGGACAGGAGTTTTCTCTGGAAATAGATGATATGGGAACGGACGGAGAGGGTATAGGCCATAAGGAGGGTTATACCCTCTTTGTTAAAGATGCTCTTGTGGGAGATATTGTCCGTGTAAAAGTGATCAAGGCGAAAAAGAAATTTGGCTATGGACGTCTGCTGGAGGTGATTAAACCTTCACCATGGCGTGTTGAGCCGGCGTGTGACTGTGCCCGTCAGTGCGGTGGCTGCCAGATCCAGCATTGCAGCTATGAAAAGCAGCTTGCATGGAAGGAAAAGAAGGTTCGAGACTGTCTTCAGAGAATTGGTGGCTTTGAGGAGATCCCCATGGAGCCGATCATGGGAATGAGCCATATCATTTTCGCAACAAGGCACAATATCCTGTGGGATATGACAAAGAGGGAAATCCTGTAGCCGGATTTTATGCGGGGAGAACCCACTCGATCATTCCAAATACAGACTGCGCCATTCAGCATCCTTGTAATCATATGATCCTGGAGACAATCCTTGCATTTATGAAGCAGTATGATATCCCGGCTTATGAAGAAAAGAAGCATACCGGGCTGGTTCGTCATATTCTCACCAGAGTGGGAAAATATACCGGCGAGGTTATGGTATGTCTGATCATCAATGGAAATAAGCTGCCACATCAGGACAAGCTGGTAGAGATGCTGAAAAAAGCAACTGATGTGGAAACGACATATAAAATAAAAAGCATCTGCCTCAATATCAATAAAGATAAAACGAACCGTATTCTTGGAGAAAAGGTTGTCCCAATATATGGACAGACCTATATTGAGGACAGAATAGGAGATATCACCTATCGGATCTCTCCACTTTCCTTTTATCAGGTGAATCCGGAGCAGACACAGAAGCTCTACGGAACTGCTTTGGAATATGCAGATCTTAAGGGAAATGAAGTTGTCTGGGATCTCTATTGCGGCATTGGTACGATTTCCCTGTTTCTGGCTCAAAAGGCCGCAAAGGTCTGCGGAGTGGAAATCGTACCACAGGCGATTGAGGATGCCAGAGAAAATGCAGACCGTAACGGATTTACCAACACAGAGTTTTTCGTGGGAGCTGCAGAAGATGTGGTGCCGGAACAGTATGAGCAGAGCGGAGGCTCTCTCAGGGCGGATGTGGTTACACTGGATCCGCCCCGGAAGGGATGTGATGAGAAGCTGCTTCGTACAGTTGTCCGGATGGAGCCGAAACGGATCGTGTATGTGAGCTGTGATCCGGCGACGCTGGCGAGGGATTTGAAATATTTGTGTGGGGAAGGGTATGAATTAAAGCGTGTCAGAGCGTGCGATATGTTTGGACATAGCAGTCATGTGGAGACGGTCTGCCTTCTGTCGAGAAAAGCCCAATAAATCAAAGGTTTCTGCCAATTTGGAGTAAAAATAGGTGTGTGTTTCTGTTTCCGTAGAGTGATAATATAAGTGGAGATTTACCCCAGAGGATAGGCTTTGGAGAACAGGAGATATACATTTTGGCGAAAGGATAGTTTTTCGCAAAAGAAACTCAAGTAATTAAGTAGGTATCACAATACTGATATTAGCGAGTAACAGAGGAGGAATGTTTTATGCCAAGAGTAGGAATTACTGCATACGATTTGCTAATTTCATGTCCGGGTGATGTGAATGGATTTATCGATATTATTAGGGAGTGTGTGGATAATTTTAATAGAGTATATGGAAATATTAATAATATGGAAATTGCAACAAAGCATTGGTCAACAGATAGTTATCCGCAATCAGGGGACAAACCGCAGGAATTGTTGAATAAACAATTTGTTCGGGAATGCGATGCTGCAGTAGCTATATTTTGGACAAAATTTGGTACACCGACAGATAAATATGGCTCTGGAACAGAAGAAGAAATTGAAGAAATGTTATCTTCAAATAAACAAGTATTCATGTATTTTTTGGATGCACCTGTAAATCCATCTAGTGTAGATATGGAACAATATAAAAAGTTACAAGCACTAGCACAAAAAGAATGTGACTGTGTAGGTGATGACAGAAGGTTTAGGAGAACCATTGAGGAAGATTTAATAAAAAAATCTCAAGATAGATTAGAAGTTCTAGAAAAAATAAAGGTTTTAGAACAAAATGGAGTTTTTGATGTAGATGTTGAAGATGATCCAGAAACAATAAAATTAACAGCAGATAATGTTGATTATTTAAAAGAAAAACGTTATAGCAAGTTAAAAAATAAAGTTGCAAATAAAATGGGAATGAAGTTCTTAAACGATTTATTAAAAGATAATAAATTAATTATAAAACAAGTTATAGGAATGGAAAATTTGCAAAAAGTAAAAACAGGAGCAATTATAACTTGTAATCACTTTAATCCATATGATTCTTTTGCAATAGAAAAAGTATTTAGAGAATCTGGGCAAGCAAAAGAAAAGAAATTATATAAAGTTATAAGAGAAGGGAATTATACAAACTTCCCTGGACTTTATGGATTTTTCTTTAGAAACTGTGATACACTACCATTAAGCTCTAGTAATAGAACAATGATAGAATTTTTAAAAGCAGTAGATACAATATTACAAAGAAAAGACTTTATTTTAATATACCCAGAACAAAGTATGTGGTGGAATTATAGAAAACCAAAACCATTAAAAAATGGAGCATTTAAAATGGCAGCAAGAAATAATGTGCCAGTAATCCCGGTATTCATTACAATGCAAGATAGCGACATAATAGGAAAAGATGGTTTCCCCGTACAAGAATATATAATAAACATTGAAGAACCAATATACCCAAGTGAAAACCTAACAGAAAAAGGAAATACAAATGTAATGAGAGACAAAAACTTTGAAGTATGGAAAAATGTGTATGAAAAATTCTATAAAATACCATTAGAATACTTAACAACAACAGAAAATGAAAAAGAGGAAGATGCTCTATGAAAGAGCAAAAAATAATATATTATAAAGATGAGCTAAATGATGAATTTTCAGGACCAAAAATAACACCAATAAAAATAGATGAAAACTATAAATATTATAGTAGATTATATTTTGAATTTTTTGGTAAAAAAGCTTTTATTGCAAATCCAGGTGGGTCAAAAGAGCAAACTATTGATGCAATAAAAAAATCATTAATTGAACAAAAGGATTTATTGGATGAAATTTTAAATTCTAATGAACAAAATATCTATTATTAGGAGGCAAAAATATGCAACAATATAGTCAAATCGTTATCGATAATTTACCTCTTATGTTGAATCAAGAAAGTAAAGCAAAAGCAAGTGTTAAAATTGCTTCATACATGAATTCAATGCTAAGAAATGCAAAAACTGAGCAAGATTTTGAAATATTTTCTCAAACTTTATCAAAATGTAAAGAATTTTCAGAACGAAACAACTTGGGAGGTTTAAATAGAACCTGTATTGAATGGAATTATGAAGGAATAAATAAACTAAACCAAATACGAGGAATAAATGGGCAAATAAAACAAAATGTTGATTTGAGTGTAGATCAAAAATTACAAGAATGTTTGGTAAAAACTAACACTGAAATAAATAAAGTTGGTATGATTGATCCGGATAATTTTCAAGTGATTTCTAGTCAATTAGATCAAATAGAAGCTTTGTTACTTTCAAATTGTGATAAGAGTTTATCTGAAGAACAAGTTCAAGATTTTATTAGCGAAATAAATAATCAAAGAAATCAAATAAAAATAAAATATGCTATGATTGATGAAATACTTGAATCTAGTCATATGACAAGATAGTACTAAAGTGAAAGATTTAAGTTGAAAAAAAATAAAATATGTGATATTATGTATACAGATGAAGGAAACTTCATAAAATAAAAAAGAGGAGCATTTAATTTGTCGAGTGAATGTCGCCTCTAAATTAATGAGTTGACACTCAATCAAAGATGATGAGTGTCTATTTTTTTATTGCTAATACTAGTAATGTAGAAAGTAATAAAATGATAGCAATGAGTTTTAAAACTTTTATTATAAAAGTCTTAATTTTCATCAATATCAACCTCCTTTCTTTTTAAAGATTGGAGGATGACACTCACATTAAATGTTCCTAATAAAATTATATAGTAATAATGCTTATAATACAAGGGAAAAATTATAAAAAGTTAACAAAAAATTAATTAATAATCAATTGATAAAATAGTACATTTATGGTACTATTTTTATATACGAAAAGATAGGTGAAAAGTATGCCAAATTGGACAAAAGAGCAAAGTGATGCGATAAATAAAGATGGTACAAATATAATTGTATCTGCTGGGGCTGGATCTGGTAAAACAGCAGTTTTATCTGAAAGAGTACTTAGAAAATTAAAAGAAGGAGTAAATGTAAATGAACTTCTTATTTTAACGTTTACTAAAGCTGCTGCAAAAGAAATGAAAGAAAGAATAAGAAAAAAAATAAAGAAAGAACCATCACTTTCATCACAATTAGAATTAATTGATTCAGCATATATAACTACATTTGATAGTTATTCCTTATCAGTACTTAAAAAATATCATTACTTACTTAATTTACCAAAGAATATTGGTATTACTGATTCAACACTTGTTCAAATTAAAAAAGAGGAAATACTAGATAATATATTTGAAGAATTATATGAAGAAAAAAATGAAAAATTTGAAGAATTTATTAGTACTTTTTGCACAAAAGATGACAAAGAAATAAGAAATTATTTATTAAATATATATTCAAAACTAGAACTTAAAACAGATAAGAAAGAATATTTAGAAAAATATATAAATGAATATTTTAATGAAGAAAAAATAAGAAATGATATAAATTTATTTGAAAAAAGTATTCTTAAAAAGAAAGAAAAAATAGAAGAAAATGTAAAAGAAATATCATTTTTAATGGATGGAAAAAATTATACTAAATTACTTGATTCGTTAAGTCCACTATTAAATAGTGAAAACTATAGAGATGTTAAAATAAACCTATCAGTAAGTATGCCAAGAATGCAAAAATTATCAGATGAAGAAAAAGAACTAAAAGAAGAAATAAATGATGGAATAAAAGAACTTAAAAATATATGTATATATGAATCAACAGATGAAATATATAAAAGTATTTTATCTACTAAAAAATATGTAGAATGCATAATAGATATATTAACACTTTTAAATGATAGAATAACAAAATATAAACTTGAAAATAATATGTATGAATTTAATGATGTAGCAGCTCTTTCAATAAGAATATTAAAGGAATTTCCATTTGCCAGAGAAGAAATAAAAAATAGCTTAAATGAAATAATGATAGATGAATACCAAGATACTAATAATGTTCAAGAAGAATTTATTTCCCTTATTTCAAACAATAATGTATATATGGTTGGTGATATAAAACAATCAATATATAGATTTAGAAATGCAAATCCATATATATTTAAAAATAAATATGATAATTATAAAAATAATAATGGCGGGATAAAGATAGATTTAAATAAAAATTTTAGATCTAGAGAAGAAGTTTTAAACAATATAAATGATGTATTTAGAATTATTATGGATGATGAAATAGGTGGCGCAAATTATAAAGAATCACATGAAATGGTATTTGGGAACTTAACTTATAATAATGAAGGAAAACTAAATCAAAATAATGATTTTGAAATATATAATTATGAATATGATTCAAAAGGATTATTTAAAAAGGAAGAAATTGAAGCATTTATAATTGCGAATGATATAAAAGAAAAAATAAATAATAATTATAAAATATTTGATAAAGATGAACTTATTATTAGAAATGCAGAATATAATGATTTCGTTATTCTTATGGATAAATCTAGTAACTTTGATTTATATAAAAGAATATTTGAGTATTTAAATGTTCCACTTACTATAGAAAAAGATGAATCCATAATAGAAGAAGTTATATTAAAAGTACTTAAAAATTTATTAATACTAATAAGTAAAATTTATGAAAAAAATTTAGATGTTGAATTTAAATATATGTTTATATCAGTTGCGAGAAGTTTCTTGTTTGAAATGAGTGATGAAGAGATATTTGATATATTTAATAATAACTCATTTAAAGATAATGATTTATATATAAAAGCAAAGAGTATAAGTGAAAAATTAGATTATGTAAATATTAATTCTTTAATAGTAGAAATAATTGATACATTTAAAATATATGAAAATATATCAAAAATAGGTAATGTTAATTCAAATATAACAATACTTGATTATTTACTTAATTCATCTACTAGTTTTATAGATAATAATATGGATATTTATGATTTTATAAATTATTTAAAAGATTTAACTACTAAAGGATATGATATCAAAATAAATAGAAATAGTGGTGAAAAAAGTAGCGTTAAGATAATGACTATTCATAAATCCAAGGGACTTGAATATCATATTTGTTATTACTCTGGATTATATTCAAAATTTAATATTAGTGATTTAAATGATAAATTTATTTTTGATAATAAATATGGAATAATTTCACCATATTTTGATGAAGGAATAAGTAATACAATATATAAATATTTATTAAAAGAAGATTATATTAAAGAAGAAATAAGTGAAAAAATTAGATTATTTTATGTAGCGCTTACGAGGGCAAAAGAAAAAATGATTTTAGTAACTGATTTAAATCAAGGTAAAAAAAGTAAAGATAGAATTAAATATAGGTCATTTAAGGATATAATGTTATCTGTAATTGATAATTTTAATGATTATATAACTAATATAGATATAGAAAAACTAGATATAACTAAAGACTATAAAAAAATAAAACAGACAAATTATTTAGATTATATAACTAAAACAGATGAGAAACTAGATATAAAAGAAATCTTAATTGAGAATGAAGAATTAGATGAAAAATCATTTTCTAAAAAGATGACTAAATTAATTACAAAAGAAGAAAATGATTCAATAAAACTTGGACTTGATATGCATTATGCTCTTGAAGTAACTGATTTTATAAATCCAAATTTTGATAATATGGATAATTTTATAAAGAATAAGATTATTAAGTTTTTAGATAATGATTTACTAAAAAATATAAAAAATGCACAAATATATAAAGAATACGAATTTGTTTATGAAGAAGAAAATGAAAAATATCATGGAATAATAGATTTAATGCTTATATATCCTGATCATATAGATATTATTGATTACAAACTTAAAAATATAATTGATGAAAATTATATAAAACAAATAAATGGTTATAAGAAATATATTGAAAATAAAACAAAAAGACATGTTAATACTTATTTATATTCAATACTTTCTGAAGAAATAAAGGTGATAGAATGAATGAAAATTATGAAAATTTAGATAAGTTTTTCAAAATAGATTTGAAAATAAAAGATTTAATTTTAAAAACTAGACCAAATGAGAAAACTTATGATACCAGTGGTGCGATAAAATATGTTGATAATTTAATAAAAGAATTAGACACTATTAAGGATTATTTTTTCTGGGTTATTGATACATATAACATGAGCCCTTATTTAAAAGATGTAATTAATAATTCACTTAATGAATATAATGAAAAATTATTAAATAGTAATTATGATTATGATAGGTTAACAAGAATTTATGAGGAATGTATTTTGAAGATGACAGTTGGTTTAGAAAAAGAACTTCAAAAAAATTTGTTTGGATATAATATTAATAGAAAAGAAGTAGAATCTTTTGAAAAATGCAAAACAATAAATGATTATCTTCATGCATTTCATTTTTACATAGTGAATAATGAAAAAATATTTCATTCTATGCCAGTTATAGATAGAAAAATAAATAAAGATGATGAACCAATAATATTGTTTGGTAAAGAAAATGATTTATCAAGAGATTTGTTTAATAAATATCCTGTAGAATTAGGAACAGGTGAAGTTGATATACTTTCTTTTGATGATCATTTACTTATGATGATAAGAGATGTAGGTCATGCTCTTTCTATAGATTCAACTATTGAAAATGATAATATTAGAGTATCATATTTTGTTCCTAAATCATGTAACATAGAAAAAGTTAATAAGCTTAAAGGCGTAACAAAACTTGATCCACTTACTAGTGATATGTTTTCACAAACAAATGGAGAGTTTGTATGTAAAAAAGAAAATTTTACGAGTGAAATAATTGATTTTATAAGTAATGTTCCAACAGATATAGATGCGTTTTCTAAAAGTAGTTTTATGCATTAATTTTAATGTTTACAATCAAAATAAAATATGTTAAAATACATTTAGAAACAAGGAAGAAGAAGAGTAAAATATAAGTTATTAAAGAGAGTCTATGTATGGTGTAAATAGATATAATGAGTATTTGAAAGAAGCTTTGGAGTTTAAACCGCATGGCAAGCGTTAAAAGCAAAAGAGAGCATAGTAAGTCTATGAAGTAAGGTGGTACCGCGAAAAAATCGTCCTTATAATCATAGGCTTTTTTTATTTAATGAAAGGGTTGATTATTATGACAAATAAAGAATTTGCTGAATTTTTATTACCAGGAGTAAAACATATTTGGCAAGAATATGAAGAAATGTATCCAGAAAGAGATTTAAAAGAAGGCGCAATAGTAACAAGATTTGCACCTAGTCCAACAGGATTTGTACATATTGGCGCACTTTTAGTTTCTTTTATAGCTCAAAGATTTTCAAAGCAAACTGATGGAGTATTTTTCTTAAGAATTGAAGATACTGATACAGAAAGAAGTATTGAAAATGGAGTTCAAAAAATCATTAGAGATTTAAATGACTTTGGTATAGAATTTGATGAAGGTATGACTAGTGATACAACTGAAAAAGGAAAATATGGTCCATATAAACAAAGTGAAAGAAAAGATATATACTGGGCATATGCAAAAAAATTAATAGAAGAAGATTTAGCATATCCATCATTTGCAACTAAAGAAGAATTAGATACTATAAGAGAAACACAAGAAAAATCAAAACAAAGAATAGGTTATTATGGAAGATGGGCAAAAGATAGATTTATTCCAAAAGAAGAGGCTGTTGAAAGAATTAAGAATGGAGAAAAGTTTGTAATAAGATTGAAATCTCCCGGTGATTTTTACAAAACAATAGTAGTAAATGATTTAATAAAGGGAAAAATTGAAATGCCAGAAAATGATATTGATGAAGTAATTATTAAAAATGATGGACTTCCAACATACCATTTTGCTCATGCGATAGATGATCATTTAATGCATACAACACACGTTATTAGGGGTGATGAATGGGTATCATCTACAAATAAGCATATACAATTTTTTAATGTACTTGGATTTAAAGTACCAAAATATGCACATATTGCACCTTTTGTAAAGGTTGATGAATCAACAGGTAATAAAAGAAAATTAAGTAAGAGAAAAGATCCGGAAGCAGCAGTAAGTTTTTATCATGAAAAAGGAGTTCCAGTTGAAGCAGTTATGATTTATCTTGCAACAGTGGCAAATTCAAATTTTGAGGCATGGTTTGATTGTAATAAAGATGCTAAAATAGAAGACTTTAAATTTGAATTTAAGAAAATAGGTTCAAGTGGTGGAGCACTTTTTGATTTAGATAAGTTAATGAATATATCAAAAAATTACTTAAGTAAGTTAACAAAAGATGAAATATATGATAGAGTTCTTAACTATTCAAAAGAATTTGATACTGAATTCTATGATTTACTTGTTAAATATGAAGATTATTCAAAATCTATATTTAATATTGAAAGAGAACAAAAGAAACCAAGAAAAGATTATGCAACATATGCAGACGCTAAAAAACAAATTTGGTATATGTATGATGAATTATTTGATAAATATTTTGAAAATTATGATTTTGGAAAAATTACTGATAAAGAAGAAATTAAAAACATAATTAATACATATATAGATGAATATTATGATGAAAATGATGATAAAGATACTTGGTTTAATAAAATTAAGGAATTAAGTGAAAAATTAGGATATGCTGGTAATATGAAAGAATACAAAGAAAATCCTGATGCATTTAAAGGAAATGTTGCAGATGTTTCTACTGTAATTAGAGTAGCATTAACATCAAGTTCTATGACACCTGATTTATATGAATTATTAAGATTAATGGGTAAAGATAGGATTAAAGAAAGATTTAGTAAATTAAACTAAGTCTTTTTTTGTAAATAATGCGTAAAATAAATATCAAATATGTATATGAAATAATATAAAATGATATAATAAAATTAGTAAATTAGATGTTTTAGGAGGGTGATGAGAATAGTGAAAGAAATAGTAATTAACAAAGGTAAATTAAAAGATGATGAAATAACAGAAGTATTAGATAAAGCTAGAATAGTTCTTAGAAATGATGATGGTGAATTTATTTTAAGTCACTTTGAAAGAGTATACTTTTTACCAGGTGGTAAAGTAGAAGTTACTGAAACTCCTGTTGATGCTGTAAAAAGAGAATTATTAGAAGAAACTAATATACATATTATGCTTGATGATATTTCTCCATTTGTTTTAGTAAAAAATTATTTAAGAGATTATGAATCAAGTGATGGTACTATTGTTAATAGACTTGTTAATACATATTATTTTACTGGTTTTACATCAAAAGATGATATAGAGTATTTTAATTTAACAAGAACTGAAAAAAGAGATGATTTAAGAGCTTTCTTTGTTAGTATGGAAGATGCTAAAGAATTATTAAAAGAATATAATAAAGATAATCCAAAGGCAACTTATCTAGCAGTAGAAACTATAAAAGTATTAGATGAGTATGAAAAGTTAGAGATTGAATAAATCTCTTTTTCTTTGGTTGTAAATAATTTTAATTTGTTATATAATAGATAAAAAGAAAGAGGTATTATATGACTAAAGGTGTAAAAATATTAGTTGTTATAATAATAACTGTAGCAATTGCTTTAACATCATTTTTTGTTATGAAAAAAGCATATGATGAAAGTCAAAAAGAATTAGAAGAAGAAAATAAGAAAGCAGCAGAATCAATTAGTAATTTGACAGTAATAGACGTATCAAAAATGAAAGAGTTATTTTCTAGTAATGATACAAAAATTATATTCGTTGGTAGTTTAACATGTCCACATTGTACAGCAATAAAACCAGTTATTAATAGTGTAGTAAAAGATTTAAATGTAACAGTTTATTATTTAGAGTTATCTACAATGACTGATGAAGAAAATACTGAATATTATAGTATTAATGAATTCTTAAAAAATAATAATTCAATTCCACTAGTAATGGCAGTAAAAAATAATGAGGTTATTGATAGCTTTGTTGGTGAAAAAGATAGTAAAGATGTAGAAGAATTTTTAAAGAAAAATTTGAATATAGAGTAGGTGATAATATGGTAAGAACAGAAACATATAATAGAGTAAGTGAATTTTTAAAAAAATATCCTTTGACAATAGCATTTAGATTAAATCAACATGTTAAAATTTTAGATAAACATTTAAATGAAGGTGAAGAAATATTTTATGTATTTCCAGCACAAAAAAATCCAAATGTTTTTGATATATTCTCAACATGTGTAATAGCATTTACAAATAAAAGAATATTAATCGCACAAAAAAGAGTATTACCAGGATATAGAATTAATTCAATAACTCCAGATTTATTTAATGATTTCCAGGTCTATAGAGGTTGGATATTTGGTAGAGTAGATATTGATACAGTTAAAGAAGTTGTTCAATTATCTAACTTAGATCCAAGAAGTTTAGTAGAAGTTGAAACAAATTTATCTGAGTATTTACTTAAAATGAAACCAGATATGGTATGTGAAGTTAAAAAAAGCGAGAATTAAATCTCGTTTTTTTGAATATAATATTGTAAAAGAAAAATTTTTTTGTTATAATGATTATGCGAAAAAGATATTTGGGTCTATAGCCAAGTGGTAAGGCATGGGACTGCAACTCCCTGATCGTTGGTTCAAATCCGACTAGGCCCTCCAAATTATGCAGGTGTAGTACATCGGCTAGTACGCGGCCTTGCCAAGGCTGAGAGGGCGGTTCGATTCCGCTCACTTGCTCCATTGAGAGAATTACTCACACTTTGTGTGAGTTTTATTTTTATAGAATATCCTATACCACTTGTTAATATGGGAATTTTTTCATATATAAAAGGAGGATTAATAAATGAAAATAACCGTAGAACATTTAAAATCTCTTTTAAGTATTAAAAAGAAAATTACTAAAACCAAAAATTAAAACTTATTATGAAATACATGGAGTCTAATAAGTTAAAAATAATATAGATAAATATATTACTTTCTTAAACAAGTTCCATAATATCTTACCTATTACAATAGAAAAGGATAAATTAAATCTTAATGAATTAAAATATAATAACAATTTATTACGGATAATTCCTAATAAAAAGAATCATAAATTTATAAAGATAAATACACTTTATTGCTAATAATTAGCTAAAATATGGTAAAATTATATTAGGAATGGTGATCTATTTATGAGATATAAAACTATTTATGAACAAACCGAAGAATTTGTTTCAATATTAAAACAAAATAAGGATTTAATGACAATACTAGATTACATTTATGAATTAAATTTACCAAATTTTTATATTGCGGCAGGTTCTGTTTTTCAAACAATATGGAATTACTATGATAATAAACCTTTAAATTTTGGAATAAAAGATATTGATATTATCTATTATGATTCTAACAATCTATCTAAAGAAGTTGAAAAAGAACTTGAAGGCAAAATTATAGAACATTTTAAAGAATTAAATTACAAATTTGATGTTCACAATGAAGCTAGAATGCATTTGTGGAAAAAAGAAAAAGAAAATAAGAATATTAATCAGTATAAAAATTCAGAAGATGCAATAGATCAATGGATTGCAACTGTTCATTCAATTGGAATAACTAAAGAAAATGATAATATAAAAGTTTATGCACCATATGGGTTAAGTGATATTTTCAGTAGAACAATTAGACCAATTAAGCACAAAGATAATTCTAAAGAATTATATGATAAAAAAGTTGCAAGTTGGCAAAAACGTTTTGAAAAATTAAATATAATTGAATGGTAAATATAAATTACGAACATAGAAATGTGTTCTTTTTTTATGTCTTGGTGGTGGAAAGAAGATAACTATTATTAACTACTTTTTTGAAATAGTAGTACCACAAGTTCTTGAATATTTTAAGGAAAATAAAGAAGAAATTCTTAATTATCTTATGTTAGAAGTTTTAAAAAAATAGAAGAACAATATTGGAAAATAAAAGGTTCATTACAAAATTCTAAAAAGAAAGCATTAACTGATAAAGTAATTATTGATGGAGAAATTTATCATATTCTATTAAATTTTCTAGACATGTATAGTGAAGAAATTCAAAATATGATAACAAGTAAAGCATTTGTTGAAAGTTTAAATGAATTCACTTGTGATTATAAAACATTAGAAAGAAAATATAAAAATAGTCTTATTGATATTAATTTTTTAGAAGATGAGAATGGTAAATTACACGAAGATAAAACTAATTTGATAAATTTTATTAATCATTTATTGTTAAAATTAAAAGAATTTTTTAGAGAAATTTTATTATCTAATGATAAAAAGAAGAAAGAAAAGACGATAGATATTTTAAAAGGATGTTATGATAATGACTTATACAATTCTACAGATTTAAAAGAAATTTCTAAAGATACTGATAGTGAAACAGAAGTAAATATTTTTATAAATAAAGAATCATTAGAAAAAGACTACGATATTTTTTAAAAGTCGTAGTCTTTGATACATACTAAATTTTTGATAATTTAGAAACGCACTTGCAAATTGACATAGTCAATTAGCGTGCGTATTAGACATATTTAAGTAGTTCAGCAAATTCAGTATACCCGCTTTCAGAATTTAAATGCCCACCGCCAGAAATCATTATATGATTATCTGTAATAGTATCAGCAAATTCTTTTTCAGCTTCATACTTAACATAAGGGTCATTATCTGAATAAAAACATACTATATCACTACAATAATTTTTTATATCAGATAGATTATTAAAATACATACTCTCATTAACTGTATCATAATCCTTATCTATCCCAAGATAATTATTAAATCCACAAACGAGAACTAATCGCTTAACTCTTATTTTATTCTCAACTAAAAATTTACAAATAAATATTGGAGCAATTGAATGAGCAAATATAATTGTATTTTCATTAATAATATTTGCATCAACATATGTCTTTAAAAGTTTAGACCAATTTTCATAATTTTGATAACCAACACCAGTTGGAAAATCTGGAGTATAAACTTCCAAATTTTTCTTTTCTATTTCTTTTCTTAAATATGGAATCCAATTTGAAAATGGACTTCCAAAGCTTCCATGTATTAATAAATAATTATTCTTCATTTTCTCTCCTTTTATTCCATACTCATATATTTTTTTATTTCTTCTAGTTTTTCTTCATCTAATTCAGTTCCGGTTTTAAAATTAATTGCACCTGGCCAGTCATTGTCTTTCCAATCTATGCCAAATAAATTTATATCTTTATCATATCTTGGGAAAGCATGATAATGTACGAAATAATCTCGCATCATCATAATAATATAATTGAATTTAACTGCTCCAAATTTTTTCGCGCAAACTTCTTCATACCATTTTATAACTTTTGGAAATTCAGCTCCTTCTTCTGGTAGCATTCCTGACACAGACTCAGTTTGTCTTTTTAATAAAATTACTGCATCACCAAGTGTCGCTTGTTTTGCTCTAATACAAACTATCCAATGCTCAAATTCTTTAATACATCTTGTTTCAGGTTTAAATTTACTCATAAATTCTAAATTATTCATCATCAATATTTCCCTCTTTCAACATCATATTCAATTTTGATCCTACTTCATAACCTTTTTTATAAAAATTATTTATTCCCATATTTAAATATTCATACCTATAACAAAGTTCCATAGTAATAGGTCCATTATAATTACTTTTTTTTAAATTATTTATTACTTCTTTCCAATTTAATGTACCATCAAAAGGCATCAAGTGTAAATCATCAGACTTATCATTATCATGTAAATGTACTGCAAATATTCTATTTTTAAATTTATCAAAATCTAAATCATCATCAAAATGAACATGAAAATGTCCAGAATCAAAACATATTCCAACATTCTCATTATCAATATTATCTATAACATAATCTAAATAACCTTTTATTTTAGTATTTTCAAATGCAACTTTTATATCAAGTTCTTTTGCATAATCTACAATTTCTTTCAATCGATTTAGACCAACTTCATTATATTGTGGAGCTTCACTTTTACTAGTTAAATGCATTACAATCATTGGTATATTGTTTTCTTTACATATTCTAATATCATTTTTATATCTTTCAACCAGACTATTACCAATCTCATTATCAAGCCATAAATTATTTATACCTTGATAACCTAAATGAGCAAATATAACATTTAATCCACATTCTTTAATATATCTTAGTTGTTCTTCTTGACTTGGATTCCAATCTTTATTATACCATTGTATAAAAACATTTTTAAATCCAGCATTTTTAATGGCATTTATTGTTTCAAAAACATTAACATCTATATTATCATTACTCACTACTACTGCAATATTATCATTTGATTTCATTTCTAATTCTCCTTTGTTTTTATAAGATATATTTCTTCAGCTGTAAGTCCTTCTTTTATAAACAATTCAGGGATTTCAGCATCCTTCTTTTCTATCCCTTCAATGCTCAACCTAGCCATAGCTTGTTTAAATGCTTTATCAAGTGAAAAACCAAACCCTATTGAAGAATATAATTGTGCTGCAAATAATGTTGCCACATCTTCTCTAATAGAAGTATTCATTCCAATTGTTGCTTCAACATGCTCTACAACTTCCTGAGCTATATTAGAAGAATAGCAATTACTAAAAACAACTAATCTTAAATCATCTGTTATTGCGTTAATCATTTGAATAATAGCATCTATACCAACTAATTTAGGATTATCATTTTTATCATGGAAAACCAATTTTCCATCTTCTGTTCCATGTCCAGTAAAATGAATTATTGTAGGATTTACTTCATTAATATATTGAAATAAATTATCTGTTCTAGTAGCCCATTTTGTTACAAAGTTAATTGAATCTCTATCCGAAGATTTTTGAATCGATTCAGCAATATCTCGTGCCTCTTTATCTAAACTTAATTTTTGTTGTTGTCTTAAATCTCCTTGTTCATCAGTAAAAATTATATCTGGATTTGAAGCAATAAATAATATATTAATTTTTTCTTTACTAGCTTTTAGTTTTTTTATTTCATTATCTAATTGTATCTGTTTCATTATTTGATTTTCAATTTTATTATTAATACTACTAATTTGATTATTTCTAGCATTTTCTATATTTCTATTTTCTTTTTCTTGTTCTTTTTGTAATTTCATTTCCTCAGTAAATAATTCTTTTTCTTTAGTTGCAATTTTCTTATCATAATCAGCAACCTTTTTTTCTGCATCACTTTTCTTTTTTTCTTCACGACTAATCTCGTTCATTTTGCTTTTTATCATAGAAGAAGATTTTGTATTTTTTAATTGATTTGATAATCTAATAATTTTTTGACTTGCAGAGCTTATATCATTAACATATTTTACTCTGTCCTTTCTTAATCTTGATAATTCTTCTCTTTTTCTTTTTACATTTGAAGTATATAAACTTACGAATGACATAATTTCACCTCCAAGTATTTCATCTAATAAAATTATACTATATTTTAGGCAAATTTACTATACACGCATTGATTTATCGTAGAATTTATTATACAATTTATTTAACAAGTGAGGGATATTTTTTTGATAAAAGGTTTAAAACCTTATTATCATCCGCTCCATTGAGAAAATTACTCACACTTTGTGTGAGTTTTATTTCTATAAAAATAAATATGAGTAGATACACTTTATTTCTAATAAATAGTTAAAGTGTGATAAAATATACTTAGGTGATTACTTATGAAAAAAGTCTTTTTGTATTTATATCCTGTTCAAGAATATAATCGTTATTTTGAATTTTCAGAAGAATATTTACATGAAATAGGAAGAGAAAATCCATATAAAGTATTAAATGAATGTATACAAAAAAGATACAGAGAAAAAGAATATGAAATTGTTTATGCAATTTATCCAGGTAAAAAAATTTATGGAATTAATACTTTAACTACTGATAAAATAATTTATACTGATGTAACTTTTGAACAAGCCAGTGGTTATAATCATGATGGTATCAAAAAACAAGATAAAGATATTAAATATCCTAGTGAAAAGTATTTAATAGAACAATTAGGCGACTTTGATGAAATAGTAATTGGAGGATTTCACTTTGGTGATTGCGTAAAAAAAGTTGCTGAATATTGCTATCAAAATGGATTTTCTACTCTTGTAGATTTAGATTTAACGGATTTATTCTTTAGTGTATATTATAAAAAAGATTACTTTAAAATTGATGAATATAATCCCAAAAACTATAAAGAATTTATACTATCAAATAGTCGTTTTAGTAATATGGAAATCGCAGAAAGCTTATTTGAAAGAAATTATAATAGTCCTGTTTACGGATTTGAAAATGATGAAAAAAAGAAAATAAAAAAATTTAATTGATAATTATATAAATAAGAATTAATTTGAAAAAGACTACACTTTTTTTCATAAGATAAAAGGTTTAAAAACTTCCTATCAAATACTTTATTTGAAATTAACTTACGTACTTAAAAGTTTGTAAGTTTTTATTTTATGTAAATAATATAAAAAAGAGGAAAAATTTAAAATAATTTAATCCTCTTTTTATATAGAAATCAAATTCATGTTTAATCGATACTAAATTCAATTTAAGAATTTAATTTTTTTTGTAATATATTTTGTTTGATAAATGGTGAATCCATATTGTTTTTTTCATATATTGATTCAACTTCTTTTTCTGTTACTCCAGAACAATACCATTCAAAATAATGTTTATAGTATTCACTATTTTTAAATCTATGTCCATCGTCTGTATTTTCAATACTAAATAGATCAACAATATTATATTTGCCATCTTGAACGTTATCAATCTGTTTGAAACCTATAGATTTAATTTTTTCAGTAGTAGCACAACAACAATAGTATGTACCTATTTCGTACTCAGTGTTATTAAAAAAATATGATATAACTTTAAAAGCATCATTTTCACTAAAGTTTTCAGGTATAGCAAATGTATCACATGCACAATCGTGCATTTCTTCAAAGGGTTGACCATTAAAATATAAATAATGTAGACGATATACTTTTTTGTTATTTTCAATTTTTGGTATAACGTCGTTTGAAATTTTTGATTGAATTATAATGTTTTTTAATCTTTTTAAATAATCTATAAATTGCATAATATTCCTCCTTATTAACATATTATATTAAATTTGATACACTATTGTATTTTTATTAGCTATTGATTTTAATATTTTTCATACAGTTATCTTCAAATTCTTGTATTAGTAGATTAAGTGTTTATTATGAATGCAATTGAAGTTTATCTATTTTTTTATTTAATAACATGTTCATTGTTAAATCTGAAATGATAAAACATATCCATACACCGTATATACCGCATATTTTACTTAGTAAATATGCCAAAACTAATTTTAATCCGCCACTTATAAACAAACTTAATTTTGATATATATTTAAATTCTTTCATTGCTCGTAATATACTAGAATAATAATGATAGAATCCGCTTAAAACACAATCTACTATAACAAATAGTAATAATTTATAACCTATTATTAAACTTTCTTTTTCAATCAAAAAAAATGGTAAAGAAATTAACATTGCAATTCCAATAATTGAAGTAGTTACATATACTATTTTTTTATTTATATTATTTATAATTTTAGTTGTTTTGTTAATTTTTTCATTATCATTACTTCCAATTGAAGTTGCAATCATAGTTTGTGTACCTATACCTGTTCCATGCAAAAAGTTATTTATTAAATCTAAAAATTGCATTACAATTATGTGAGCAGCATACTGAAATGTGCCAATTCTTGACATAATAATATTTAAAATAAAATTACTTCCTCTTTTAAAAATTCTTTCATAGACGTTATAACGTATTAAACTAAATTCTTCTTTTGCTATACTTTTTACAAACCTGAATTTTACGAATTTTTTAGAATAATAAATTAGTACTATCATATTTATTATTTCTACTAATACGGTTGATATTGCTACACCCATAATTTTAAATCCAACTTTAATAAAAATAAAGTCAAGAATAGCATTAATAAAAAAGCAAAATATTCTGATATTAAGCATTCTTTTACTGTTTCCTAGTGTTCGCTGATAACCACTTAATATAGTTAAAATTGTATTAGGTATAACTCCAATTAATCTTATATATAAATATACTAATCCAATTTTATCAACTAGAAACAATTTAGGAATAAATTTACTTATACTTAATGTTAAAATTATACAAATTAAACTGCATACTATAGCAATTATTAATGCAGTTCCTACAGTAATTTTTGCTTGCTCTTTATCATTTTTTCCTAATAATCTAGCTACCAAAACATTATTTGAAACATTTATTGATTGTAATACTAAATACATAAAATCTATAACTGTTCCCATTGCTCCAACCGATGCTATTATTCCAGAACCAAACTGTGAAATCATAAATGTATCCGTCATAGTAATTAAAACACCAACAACACATTCAAATCCGGATGGAAGTGCTAAATTTAAATACTCTTTTTTCATTAATTTCTCAATCATATTTATTACTCCTAATTTTATTTTATTATTTATAATCATTCTCATTTATTATCTGTTAATTTATTAAACAAATCTTTAAATATTTCATTAGCATTTAAATAATTAACGAATTTAATATTGTGTCTATTTTCAGTTAGTTTAAAAGAATTATCCTCATTTATAATTGGGCAACTAACATCCATTGTATTAAACCAGTTTTTATTTATCATATACGCAATTACACTAATATCCCATAATGGCCATCTTTTTGTAGGACCATATGTTCTATTATAAAATTTATAACATAAGTAATCACATAATTCATTTTTACCTTTTAGTTCACTTTCTAATTCATATATTGATGTCATTAAATTGGATGTAATAGGTGAGCAGGGCATTACAGTAAGTTTAACTTTTGATTCAAATACTGTTTTTACTGCTTCTACATCTTGATCAAAGTTAAAATCTTTATTAGAACCAAATAAAAAATTACTTCCTAACCATATAATTTCTATTTTATCTTTTATTTCAGGATTAGTCTTTAATGCTAGTGCAATATTTGTTAAACATCCTATTGCTAGTATATATGTTTTTTTATTTTTGCTTGCAATTTCTATAATTTTATTAATTGCGGGATTTGTTTCATTATATCCATTTTTTAAATAATCACGAGAACCTTTGTATATAATTGATTTATCTTTTAATCCTAATAAATCAAATATTTTACATGCTTCATTATAACTTTCATCTATAGAATCAGAAACTGTTTCTTGCCATTTCTCAGTTCTAAAAGGTGCTATTGTTATAGCGTTAATATTAAATACATCTTTATTTTTTAATAAATAAGCTAATGCGAATTGGTCATCAACTTCATTATTTGTATCTGTATCTAAAATTACATTGTATTTATTAACATTATCTATATTCATTCTATTACCTCTCTATATATTAAAGTTTTTAATCTATAAAAATTATATAATAAATATTAAAAACTTTCCATATTTCAGAAAGCAATTAAGAAAAATATTAGAAAATTTGCTTAAAATACATAATTCTTAGTTATTCATTAAATTTTATTTGTATATTCGTTAAAACATCTTTATTCAAAAAATTAAATATTCATATATTATATTAGAGGATAAGTGATTTTATGAATAAAATAAATAATAAAACAGTTTTAGTATCTACAAGTAGTGAATTAAAAGATGCTTTAGAAAATGATAATGGATATGAATATATTTATTTAGAAAATGATATTACATTAGATTCTGGTATTACAGTAAATAAAAATAAGAATAGTGTAACAATTAATGGAACATATCAAAATGTTATGCATACTTTAACAGGAATGAATAGTGTGGATAGTTCTGATACAATTGTATGCATTTCATCATCACAACAAATTAAAATAAAAAATATAAAAATAATTTATACAAATACAAATGGTGTTGTTTATGTGCCTGAAGATAATAGTTCTTATAATACAATAACTATTTATGATAATGTTACATTTACTGGTACACAATTATCTGTAAATCCATACGGGGTCGTTAAAATAGATAATTCTAATATTACTATTCAAAATACGAATAATGTAGAATCACAAGAAGTATGTGAAGCAGAGCGTATTATAATTGGTGGTAAAACAAATATAACAAGTAATTCAACTAATTTTTCATTATTTTATTTTAAAGAAGATTCTGTTAGTCCTTATATCGTATTTTCTTGTAAAAGTAATGTAATTATATCAACTGATACAAGAGAATTTATGTCTGGTACAAATAAGTTAAATTTTACAATTTTACATGATACAAGTGTACATTTAACAACTGGTAATGGATTTGCTAACCTTGCTGATTATGGCGCAAATAATGTTTTAATAGATGAAAGAGCATCATTCATATTTTTAGAAAAAAGTCATGAAAGAATTCCAATGTGGGCTATTTTTGGATCATTAACAATGAAAGAAGCATCAACTCTTCAAATAATAAATTCGTATAATAATACACCATCTGATAATTTTAATATTCATTTTAAAGGTACTGATTGTAGCATAAATTTAGATAATCCTAAAAATTTAACAATATATACAAAAAATTCAAATGTTTTATATACTGATAATGTTTTAAATTTTAATATAAAATGTTCTAGAATTAATATGTGGCAAAACTCTACAGAGTTATCACAGGCAGGAGATATAAATAATATTCCAGATTATTATTGGTATAAAGAAAATGATTTAATTAAGTTAGAAGGAGTTATAACGTCATCACTTACATCTATTACAAAAAATAATTTTACTCCTAGTGAGTTACAAACATTATCTGATATCGGTAATTTTACATTTCAAAATAGAAAACAATTTTCTATTGGAACAACTTATATGAATATACATCCAGTTAATACAAGTAAAAATACTATAAGTGGTCATACAGATAGTTTTGCAGATGTATTAATTAAATATAATAGTACATCTGAAATAGTAAATGCCGATGATAATGGATTATTCGAATATAACTTACCATCGACTATTTCTGATAATACAAAAGTAGAATTAACATCAAATGTTTCAGGTAGTTTTATATATAAAACTAGAACTATAACGACACCATTTACTGGTGAATTAACTTTATTAGATGCAAATCCTTCTATTGATTTTTCTTTTGTTCCGATAGGGGATACTTATATTTTTCCAAAGGTAAGTGATTTAAAAACAAAAATTGTAGATAGTAGATTAAGTAGTTCAGATTGGAAGTTATATGCATATATAAATAATCCACTAACATCATCACTTGGATATACACTTGAAAATGCACTTGTATTTAAGAAATTTGATGATGAAACTATAATATTAACAAGTACACCGACTATAGTTTATACTGGAAAAAATAATGAAGGAATAGTTAATTTTGAAGATCTTAATTGGTCAAAAGAAAAAGGACCATTACTGGACCTTACTAATGATGCGTTAGTCGCAAATGAAGAATATTTTGCAACTATATATTTCTATATAGAGGAATAGATTTTATAAAGTAAAAAGTGATAAAATTAATTATCATCTTTTTTACTATGCATTTTTTTATTTATCAAGTTATAACAAATATAAAAAATCATCATTCCAAGAATGCATAATATTAAATCATCTATATCTAATACACCAACTTTAAAAATAAATTGAAATAATTCTATTAATAATATAATCAAAAATGATATTATAAAATTTAATGGAAATTTTCGTATTTTAAATAATTCTATTAAAAAATATTCTAGTGGCATGAATACAAATAAATTTCCAAATATATTTA
>ERZ773108.1362-NODE-1362-length-24764-cov-9.795581_pt1 | contig 24764 bp, 28 predicted proteins | sample MGYA00580570_ERZ773108 | MGnify/ENA primary metagenome ERZ773108 (study PRJEB29015, sample SAMEA2737840) | human gut metagenome | biome: human gut; feature: human-associated habitat; material: faeces | place: China | collected 2012 ...
GAAGATTTGAAAAAGGCGCAATGGTATTTAAGCAGGTATATCGAATTAAAAGAGGGAGCAGATAAATGAACAACTTATCCTACCTCCGCCGGAGGAGGCAAAGGCGGAGCCTAAAATCAATTTGCGTCCACCTCCGCGGCGGAAGGTGCGATATACTGAATCGGCTGTACTGCAAAAACGGCATATGTAAGTGGTATAAACAAAAGGGGGAATGAAAGGAGTGCGTAATGTGAAAGAAAGAGATTTAAAATTATCCGGGTATAATATATCAAGAGAAAAATATCGAGAGTTAAAATATTTTTGCTTGCAATATCCCGAGTGGAAACATCAGCTACAAACTTTGACGGATGATGTGAAGGCACCGATTATAACGGATATGCCAACGGCTCATAACGGAACGGACAGCACAGCAACGTTGGTGTTAAGACGCATAGAATTAGCCGAGAAATGCGCTCTTATTGAACAAACAGCACAGGAAGTCTGCGGTAATACGTATTTGGCATTACTTAAAAATGTGACGGAGGGATTACCTTACGAAAACATAATTGCGTATAGCGGACGCAGGCAATTTTATGAAGACAGACGTAAGTTTTTTTACAAATTATCAAAAAAAAGATAAATTTTTATAAAAAGGGTAACTCAGGGGACATACTTCCGTGTTATTATGATATTGTGGTAAGTATGAAAAATAATACAAAGCCCCTTGCGGGCAGTAAAAGGCGTTCGATTCCGAGCGTCTTTTTATTTTGGATTTACGGGAAAGAATGTTTCATAATTTGCGTTGGGGCGGGGCGCGGAAACATAAAAGTGAGGTGAGCCAAAATGGCAAAAGGAAAATATAAAGAATGGTTAGAGCCTGATGGCTTGCTGCTGATTTCGGCGTGGGCAAGAGACGGACTGACAGATGAACAAATCGCGCACAATATGGGGGTAAATGTTCGGACACTTTATGAATATAAAAATAAATATCCGCAGATTTCGCAGTCCTTAAAAAAGGGCAAAGAAGTTGTTGATTATGAGGTTGAAAACGCCCTTTACCGCGCGGCACTTGATGGGAACATAACAGCCATCATTTTTTGGCTTAAAAACAGGCAGCCCCAAAAGTGGCGCGACAAACAACAAGTTGAGATGAGCGGAGAATTAAAACACATCAATCCGTTTGAGGGACTTACAACAAATGAATTAAAGAAGCTGGTCGGTGATGGATAAAAATGTTGTGCTTGGGGCGATGCTTGAACTTGCAAGACGCGAGTTTTGGTATTACTGCCGCGTTATGGCCCCCGATTTTTATAAGCCCGAGCGGGGTTACTTAAAAACGCTGTGCGATGAATTTCAAACATTTACCGGAAGCGATGACAGAATCCTTGTTATAAACGTTCCGCCGCGTTTCGGAAAATCGAGAACGGCACAAATGTTTGTTGAGTGGTCGCTCGGAAGAGACAAATCCTTAAAGGTTATGACCGGTTCATACAACGAAACGCTGTCAACGGTGTTTTCAAAGAATGTGCGCAACGTAATCGATGAGGAGAAGGCGGATGTTAATAAAACGGTATATTCGGACATATTCCCAGATATTAAAATCAAGCACGGTGACGGTGCAATGAACCTGTGGAGCCTTGAGGGCGGTTATAACAATTATCTTGCGACATCACCGAGCGGAACGGCAACAGGCTTCGGCTGTAATCTGATGATTTTAGACGACCTTATTAAATCCGCGCTTGAAGCGCATAACGAAGACCTGCTTGAAAAACATTGGGAATGGTTTGTAAACACAATGCTGTCAAGGCTTGAAGAGGGCGGAAAAATAATTATCATAATGACGCGCTGGGCAACGAGAGACTTGGCGGGACGGGCAATGCAATTCTTTAAAGACGAGGGTTGGAAGTGCCGACAGGTAATGATGCAGGCGCAAAATCCCGACGGCACAATGCTTTGTGACGAAATATTATCGGAGGAATCATATATAGCGAAGATAAAAGCAATGGGCGAAGACATCGCCAAAGCCAACTATCAGCAAACGCCGATAGATGTTAAGGGACGGCTTTATACAGCGTTTAAGACGTACCAAACGCTTCCGACTGACGAATACGGAAATTCGTTGTTTACCACCGTTAAGGCATATTGCGATACTGCGGATACGGGCGCGGATTATCTTTGCAATATCATATACGGGGTATATAACAAAGAGGCATATGTCCTTGATGTGTATTACACAAAGGACGGAATGGAAATAACCGAACCCGAGACTGCGCGGAGGCTTATGAGCTTTGGCGTAAATGAGGCGGATATAGAGAGCAACAACGGCGGCCGCGGCTTTGCGAGAAATGTTGAAAGGGAGCTTTATCGGCTCGGTTCAAACCGAGCAAAGATAAATTGGTTTCATCAGAGCAAAAACAAGACTGCAAGAATACTTTCCAATAGCACTTGGGTTATGTCGCATATATACTTTCCTATAAATTGGCGTGATAAATGGCGCGAATATTACGAGGCAATGACAAGTTATCAGAAAGAGGGCAAAAACAAGCACGATGATGCTCCCGATGCGACAACGGGAATTGCCGAAAAGGCGGATAAGCCAAATTTATTCAGTTTTAAGTAGGTGAAAAGATGATAGAATATAATGCAGGAACGGACAAGGCGATAAGAATTATCGAAGCAGGGGCGGAAAGCTCAAAAACTCGGCTTGATATAATTTGTTATGAACTTACGGCGTGGCTCAAATCAGAGCCGCGTAAGGAAATGCTTGACGGTTGGAGTTATTACGGCGGCAGACAGGAAATTTTAAATAAAAAACGGGAGATGATAGGCGAGAACGGACAGAAAGTGACGATTTCAGCCTTGCCCAATTCACGTATAACCGATAACCAATACCGTAAGGCGGTGATTCAAAAGACGAATTACCTCTTTGGTCAGCCGATAACATTTGAAACCGAGAACGATACGTATTACGCATTGCTTCAAGGTATTTTTAACAAACGCTTTCAACGCACAATCAAAAATGTCGGAACAGATATATATAACGGGGGCATAAGCTGGATTTTTCCGTATATTGATAACGGACAGCTTAAATTCAAAAAGCTTCCGTCATACAACGTTCTGCCTTTTTGGAGCGATGATGAGCATACCGAGCTTGACCTTGCCGCGGTATATGAGCCTGTTATTGTGTATGAAGGGCGGAAAAAGAAAACGGTTAAAAAGGTCACGGTTTTAGACCGTGAGGGCGTTAAGTATTATGTTATGCAGGGCGGAATGTTGATTCCCGATGTCGAGCGTGAAGACGAGCCGTATTTGATGATAGGCGGTGAAGCCTTTGCGTGGGACAGAATCCCTCTTGTTGCGTTTAAGCGTGACGCGCAGGAAACACCGCTTATCAGAGGTGTAAAATCTATTCAGGACGCAATTAATACGATAATTTCAAACTTTGAGGACAATATGCTTGAAGATATGCGGAATACGATACTTGTTCTTGTCAATTATGCGGGCGAGAATTTGGGCGAGTTCCGCCGTAACCTTGCGTCAAGCGGCTGCGTAAAGGTTGAGACTGTAGAAGGCGTTACAGGCGATATTAAGACGCTCAAAATTGAGGTCAATGCCGAGAACTATAAGGCAATACTTGAAACACTTAAAAAGGCATTAATCGAAAACACGATGAGCTATGACGCAAAAGACGACCGCATAGGAAGCAACGCCAATCAGCTAAACATAATGTCTATGTATAACGATATAGATTTAGATGCGAATAACACCGAGGCGGAAGCGCAGGCGGCATTTGAAGAGCTTTTTGAGTTTGTGAATACATTTTTGAGGATAACGGGACGGGGCGACTTTGACAACGAAAATGTAAAGGTCATATTTAACCGTGATATGCTGATAAATGAGAGAGAGATAATGCAGTCGCTGGCAAGCCTTGGACTGCAGCTGTCACAGGAGACGCTTATTAATCAGGTTCCGTATATAACCGATGCAAAGCAGGAAATGCAGCGCATAAAAGCCGAAGCGGAAGAACAGAAAAATGCGGCAGATACATACAGCCGCGCGTTTGGCGGCTCTGCGTTTATTCAAGATAAAGGGGTAAGTGATGAATAACTCGGATTATTGGAAGAGACGTATCGGAATGCTTGAAGAGGCACGAAACGCGGACAATACAAAACTTGCCGAAAGGCTTCAAAATGAGGTTGATTATGCCCTTAAGGAACTTGATGATAGAATCTCGGGGTGGTATCGCAGACTTGCGGACAATAATTGTGTGTCAATGGCACAGGCGAGGAAGCTTCTCTCGGCAAAAGAGCTTAAAGAGTTTTATTGGACAGTTGACGAGTACATAGAAAAGGGCAGAGAAAACGGAATCCGACATAATTGGGAAAAGGAGCTTGAAAATGCAAGTGCAAGGGTGCATATCAATAAATTTGAAGCGCTTAAAATTGAGCTTCGCGGCATTGCCGAGCGGCTTGGAATAAGCGAAGAAAATCAGCTCAAAGAGCACCTTTCGGCACAGTATGAAGATACATATTATCATACCGCGTTTGAACTTCAGGACGGCTTTGGCGTATATCAAAATACTGCAAAAGTAAACCAAAAGCATTTAAACACCGTTCTTTCAAAACCCTGGACGGCAGACAATAAGACGTTTTCGGACAGGATTTGGGAGGATAAGGACGCGCTTATAAGCGAGGTAACGCGGCAGCTTACGCGAAACATCTTACTCGGCAGACCGCACGATGATTCTATCAGAGCGATTACCAAACGCTTTGAAACATCAAAGAGTAACGCGGCACGGCTTGTGCATACCGAAAGCGCGTATATTTCGGCTGAGGCGGCAAGGGATACATATGATTATCTTGATGTCGACAGGTTCGAGGTTGACGCGGCTCTTGATTCAAAAACGTGCAGTATATGCGGCGAGATGGACGGAAAAGTTTTTGAGACGAAGGACTATCAGCCGGGACTGACGGCGAATCCGTTTCACCCGAACTGCCGATGTACGACCGTGCCGTATATTGACGATGATATTCAGCGAGAGCTTGAAGAAAAAACGGGGCGTTCTATGCGAAATCCTGAGACAGGCAAAACCGAAATTGTAAGCAGAATGACATACAAAGAATGGAAAGCAAAATATGTTGACAATTCGGATAAAAGTGGTATAATAAAAGCAGATAAAGTTATATCAGGACATTTAGGAACGCCTAAGTCGTACAAGGCTAATTCAGTCATAGACCATATGACGAACGGAAAAACAGATGTTCGAACATTTTATGATGCAAAAGGCTTGAAGAGTAAAGATATTAACACAACTCCTCACGGTAATCCTAAACATCATTCATATGGGGTGAATGGCGAACACGCCCACGATTATGAGTGGGACGGCGATAAACTGAAAAGCAGAACAACAAGAGAATTAACTCAACAAGAAAGAAAGGAGAATTCGGACATATTATGAAACAAGATGATTTAATAAAAATAGTATCGGGTTGTATTAACGATATTGTTTTCGAATATAACGGAAAGCCGTGCGGCGTTACTTCAGAAGTTGAAAATTATGTGCCGACCTTTCAAATGTGGTGCGGAAAAGATATGAAAGAATATCGGGATGTTCAAGAACTTATAAATGATAAGTTCTTTGACAGCAAATCACTAAGCGAATTATTATGCGCTCAAAACAGTATGAATTATTCCGTTTTATAGAGTGGGCAGATAAAAAAGTATTAATGAATATGAAAAATTTATAAATAAGTTGTTGAGCAAAACAAAGTCAGGGTTAGAATGGAGTAAAAACTATGAAAAATAAAGATAATGATATTATTATTGAAAAATTCTTAAAATCAATAAAAGTTAAGCCGTAAGGCGTTACAATTCAATAAATCAAGCGTTTACGTTAAGTCGTAAGCGCTTTTTTTATACATAAAAATTATCCGCAGCGCACGGAACAAAACATAGGCGCACCGCATTACCGGGACTTGCCGGACTAAAAAGGACAGCGGTTATGGGAGGTAAAAATGTTAGAATGGCTTAAAACAATTTTAGGCGAAGCCTATACAGATGATACTGATAAAAAAGTATCTGACGAGATAGGCAAAAATTTTGTTGCAAGGGCAGACTTTAACGCTAAGTCGGAAGAGGTTAAGAACTTAAATGCACAACTTGTCGAGCGTGACAAACAGCTTGAAGGTTTAAAAAAGGTTGATGCGGAGGGGCTTCAACAGCAAATCAAGAACTTGCAGGAGGAAAATAAGCGGGCGAAGGATACATACGATGAACAGCTTAATAAAATTAAGTTCGAGCACGCAATAGACACCGCTCTCACAGGGGCAAAGGCGCGTAATACAAAGGCGGTAAGCGCCCTGCTTGACCGCGAGACCATTACGTTTAAAGACGGAAAGCTTTTAGGTCTTGATGAGCAGCTTAAAACGCTTAAAAAAGACAATGCGTATCTGTTTGAAGAGGATAAGCCAAATGACCCCGTTAAGGGCGTTAAGCCTTTGGGCGGTCTTACCTCGCAGCAAAACAACGGCGGAGGTTCGGGCCTTGGCGCGTCCTATGCGCAGAGGTACAATTCAAGGCACGGAGCGACGCAGACAAACAGCCAAAATAATAAGGAGGAATAGAAAATGGCTTATATCAGAGTAAATTCAACAGAAAAGAGACCTAATTTTCTCGCAAGCGAGACGGGTCTTGTGTTAAAAACGGTGCAGGTCGATGACACGGGTATTACTGCCGATGAATGCGGTTATAAGACCGTAAAAGGCGGAACAATTTACCCGCGCAACGATGCAAAGGCAAAGGGCATTATTTTTGAAAACGTTGACGTAACACACGGCGAGAGGGCGGCAAGCCTTATAGTCGGCGGACGTATCTACGGAAGCAGACTGCATACCGCGCCTGCTGCTGCGGCAAAGACAGCGCTTGCGGCAAGAGGAATCATATTTGACGATGACGAGCCGGTAGCTTCAAGAGCAATGACAAAGGCAAAAGCGTATACGGCGGGTACAACCGCGTTTGAGGCATCCGACATCGCGGAGAATGCCGACGGTCTAAGCCTTGAAATAACGGCAATAGGAAGCGATAACGATACGGAAATTGCCACAGCCGCGCTGGCAAGCAAAAAAGTGACAATGACAAAGGTTAAAGCAGGAAAGACGCAGATTACCTGTACCGTAACTGACAGCCTTGGAAACAAGACCGATATTACGGTTCCGGTAGAGATTGCCTGAAATAAACAATAGGAGGAGTTAAACTTATGGATATTTTACAGTTAATCACAGACAGAGACAGACTGGACTTTTCTCAAAATCTGTCGGTAACGAGAAATTATATGGGCGATACATTGTTCCCTGATGAAAAAACGCAGAATCTCGAGGCGGAGTATTTGAGACTGTCGGACGGGCTTCAGCTTCCGACGATGGCAATGGTTCACGGATTCGATACCGAAGCGGCGATAGGTGACAGACCCGAGCTTGAAAGAGTGAGAATTGAAAAGCTCTTGATTAAAGAGAAAATCAATCAGTCAGAGCGTGTGCAGATGTATTTAAACAAGGGTGTATCTGAAGAAAACGCGCTCATCGGCTATGTTTTTGACGATATGGGTCGGCTTGCCGAATCGGTCAAGACCAGAACCGAGGTTGCAAAAATGGAAGTCATCGCAACGGGTAAAATGACTGTTAAAGAAAATAACTTAAATTTTGCACTTGACTATGACGTGCCGAAGAACAACTTCAAAAACGTTGATTGGAGTGAACCTGAGGCAGACATCCTCGGTGATATACAGGATATGATTGATACGGCAAAGGCCCTCGGAAAGACCGTAAACCGCGCCGTGACTTCAAATAAGATTGTTGCATTAATGCGCAAAAATAAGGGAATTCAGACCGCTATAAACGGCGTAAACGGAATAGGCACGTTTGTCACGCTTACAAAGATAAATGACTTACTTACCGAAATGTTTGGTATTACGGTTTCGACAAACGACGAAATGTATCAGTATAAAAGGACAAACGGAGCAAAGGCAACCGAATATTACTTCCCGCGTGATAGATTCTCGCTTATGTCTACCGGCATAAACGGCGGTGTAGGAACGGGACTTTGGGGCGTAACTCCGGAAGAAGCCGAATACGGTCAGTATAGCGAAAAGTCCGCCGACCAGTTTATAACCATTACACAGTGGGCAACGCCCGACCCTGTCGCAGTATGGACAAAGGCATCGGGATTGTTCGTGCCCGTTCTGCCCGACCCTGCAGGCTTGATTATAGCTACCGTAAAGATGTAAGGTGATTTTATGAAAGAAAGGGCAATAATGCTTTTGCGGACATTCGGGATATCGTTGTCTGCGAGAGATATGGATTTGATTGACCTTTTATGTGATGATGTGGAAGAAAAAATCAATAATTTCTGCAATGTTTCACGGGTTCCGAAAGGCTTGATAAACAGCGCTGCGGATAATGTCTGCGGCGCTTTTATACGCCGAAAATTGCTTACGGGCGAGCTTGAGGGTGTAAACGCCGATGAAGCGGCGGTTAAATCATACACGGCGGGCGATATAAGCGTGACCTTTGAGGACGGTATAAATACCGCCGCACAAAGATTCGGCAGACTTGCGGATAAGCTTGAAAACAGCGGAAAGGACAGATGGGTATGTTTCAGACGGCTTCGGTGGTAGGCGCGGTGAGAAGAACAATTGAATCGACATATACGGATTTAATGACGGTAAGCGTTATGACTGACATCAAAGATGATGTTTTTGACGATAAATGCGAGCAAGCTGTTATCGAAAATGAGCCGTGCAGAATTTCGTATAAGACCGATTTAACGGCTTCGCGTGCGTCCTCCGGTGACGGTGCGGCGAATGTCGAACAGACGGTTGAGCTGTTTTGCCGTCCCGAGCTTGATATTCCAGCCGGATGCAAAATCTCGGTCGTGCGAAACGGCGTGAGATGTGATTATTGCAGGTCGGGCGAGCCGTCGAGGTATGACACACATCAAGAGGTTTCGCTTGCGCTGTTTAAGAGGTGGGCATAATGGCTAAATGGGGAAAATGTGACATAAAACAGCTTAAAGAGCTGAAAAAGCGGCTTTACCAATTTGAAGAGGCTGACAAAGAGCGCATATGTACAGATGTTGCAAAAAACATCGCAGCACGGCTTTTAAAAATGGCAAAAGAACGGACACCGATAGATACGGGCGCGCTTCTTGCTTCGTGGGATATAGAGAATAAGCAGCTGACAGTTGTCAGAAAAGGAAATTGCTTTGAAATCACGATAACCAATTCGATGTCATATGCCGATTATGTAGAGTTCGGCCACAGAACACGTGAAAGAAAGGACGGCAAACGGACTTGGGTTGAAGGTAAGAAGATGATAACCGTGCCCGAGGAGGAACTCAGAAAAGTTGCACCGAAAATCATAGAAAGGCGAATCAGAAAAGAATTAAAGAGGGTGTTTAACGGTGATTGACGATGGTTAACGATGTTATAAACGGAATAGCCAAGAAGCTTCGCACCGTGTGCGAATGTAAAATCTATAAGAATAATATTCCGCAGGGTATGGAAGAACCCTGTTTTTTTATTAATCCCGTTTCGCCATCTTGCGAGCAGCAACTGGGAACTCGGGAAAGGCGTATTTATCCGTTTGATGTGGTGTATATGCCAAAAACCGAGAGACGGGACGAAATATATTCGGTCTCAGACAAATTAATGCTTGCTCTGCGTATCATAGATACCGGATTTGCGGGAAAGCTTCGCGGCAGAGATATGAGCTTTGAAATCGTTGACGGGGTACTTCATTTTATGGTGCGCTATGATTTTTCGATATATCAAAAGCCGCAGCTTGATAATCCGATGGAGAGTATGAGTGTGAAAGGAGAGCTTAAAAATGAGCGATGAAAAGACAAAGAATGCTTCGGATAAATTCGATGCAGAAGAGAAATTTACAAAGATTCAGCTTGTGAAATCAAGGCGGTTTGAAGACCGCCGCGACATACTTAGTGCGCTGCTTGACAACGATACCGAGTATACAATAGCACAGGCAGAGGACGTAATAAACAAATATCTTAAAGGGAGGGTTTTGTAATGGCACTTGGCGGAGGTACGTTTAAGGCAATGAATAAGCCCTTGCCCGGTATGTATATAAATTTTGTTTCTGTCGGAAAGTCTGCGCCCACAATAGCAGAGCGCGGAATAACAGCTGTTCCGCTTGAGCTTAATTGGGGCAGAGCGGGAGAAATAATCGAGGTTGAAGCGGCGGATTTTATTAAAAATTCAGCGGAGATTTTCGGCTATGATTACACAGACGCAAGTATGAAAAATTTGCGTGAGGTATTCAAGGGGGCGAAAACCGCTTTGATATACCGCCTCGGAACGGGAGCAAAGGCGGCGGCAAACACATATGCAACGGCGAATTATCCGGGCACAAGAGGCAACGATATAGTGATATCAATTGAATCAAGCGTTGACGAGACAGGTAAATACATAGTTAAAACCAAGGTCGGCGGTGTTGAATACGACAGCCAGACGGTTGCGGCCGCAAGCGATTTAAAGGCTAATATGTGGGTTACATTTAAAAGTTCCGCATCGCTGGCTGCGACAACGGGTACGGCTCTTTCGGGCGGTGAGAACGGAACGGTATCGGGAAATGATTATCAGACGTTTCTTAACAAGCTTGAAGCATACTCGTTTAACGTTTTGACAAGCGATGTAACCGAAAAGTCAACAAAGGCGCTTTTCGCCGCATATACAAAGCGTATGCGCGATGATGTGGGCGTAAAGTTCCAATGCGTTCTTTATAAATATGAGGAAGCGGACTATTACGGTGTTATTTCGGTCGAAAACAGCGTTTTGGATAACGGAGCAAAGGAAAGTTCGCTTGTATACTGGGTTGCGGGCAAGGAAGCAGGCTGCAACTTAGCCGGAAGCCTTGCGAATACAAAGTATGACGGTGAATATTCGGTAAACGCCGACTATACTTCAACCCAGCTCGCGGCCGCCCTGAAGGCAGGCAAGCTGATACTTCACAGACAGGGAAATGAGATACGCGTCCTTGATGATATTAACGCATATATATCCGTAACAGAGGATGTGGGAGAAGAGTTTACAAACAATCAAACAATTAGGGTCATTGACCAGTTTGCAGGTGATTCGGCGCGAATCTTTGCCGATAAATACTATGGCAAAATCAATAATACGCCTGTTGGCAGAAATGCGCTCCGTAATGATATCGTTAAGATTCTTGATGAGTATGTAAAACTCGGCGCGGTTGAAGAATATGATTCGGGCGACATTAAGGTAGATATAGGCGACAGTAAGCGCGAGGTTACGCTTGCGGCGTATATACAGATTGCCGAGACAATGGGCAAACTTTATGCAACGGTTCATATCGGCTAAAGGAGGGATAAGCATATGGAAAATGAAAAAATTGAGTATATGACCCCCGATAAGGTCATAAGCGGTTCACAGGGAATGGTTTGGGTCACATATAATGACACCAACGAAAGATTCGCCTTTGCGAGACTTATCAGCCTTGAGGCAAAGGCAAAGCTTAACAAGACCGCCCTGCCAATACTCGGAAGGTCGGGAAAGGCGCATAAAATCGGCTCTTGGGAGGGCGAAGGCTCTGCCAAAATGTATTACTGCGACAGCACAATGCGTCAAAAGGTGGCGGCCTATAAAAAGACGGGTAAGATGTTCACTATGGACATCGAAGTATATAACGATGATGAGACGTCAAGCCTTGATGCACAGTGTGTAACACTTAAAAACTGTTTGCTTGACGAAATCGTGCTTGCAAAGATTGACGCGGAAGCCGAGTATATAGAAGAGGATATCAGCTTCACATTTGATGATTTTGATATCCCCGATACATTCGAGGCGCGCGCATAAATCGGGGGCTTTTTGCCCCCTTAAATTATATTAAAATACGGAGGTAGTCTGTTATGGCAGAAAGCTTAAAGGCGTTTTTAAAGGGAAACGCAATTATAAAAGAAAATGTGAAATTTGCGGCAAGCCCTCGTTTTGTAGGAGAGGACAACAAGCCGATTGAATGGGAAATATGCCCTATAAATGCAACGCAGGACGAGGAGGTACGCAAGAGCTGCACAAGAAGAGTTCCCGTGCCGGGAAAGAAAAATATGTATCAGCCCGAGATAGATTATAATGCATATCTCGGTGCGCTTGCGGCAAGGTGTACAGTATTTCCCGACCTCAATAATGCGGAATTACAAGATTCGTACGGTGTAAAGGGCGCGGAAAAATGCCTTAAAACTATGCTTGAACCGGGTGAATATTATGAGTACATGTCGAAGGTTCAGGAAATCTGCGGCTTTGATGTAACAATGGACAACAAGGTGGAAGAAGCAAAAAACTGATTCGCGGGGGAGACCCCGACAGTAATTACGCTTACTACTGCCTGTTTAAGCTTCATATGCGTCCGACCGAGTACATCGAAATGACGGCCGAAGAACGCGCATTTATAATAGGCGCGATTGACATTCGGACAGAGGAAGAGGAAAAAGCACGCAGAGAAGCGGAACGCAAAGGCAGAAAGAGGTGAGACAATGGGAACAATACAATCATCTATACAAATTACCGATGGTATGACAGGACCGCTCAGGAATATGCACACGGCTCTTGATATAGTTATAAATTCATTCGAGACTATGCAAAATAAGTCATCGAAGTCGATAGACGTGGCAGCCATAAAAAACGCCCGAACCGCACTTGATGAGGCGGAATCGGGTTTTTCTCGGCTTGAAAATAAAATCAACGGCACATCAAACGCAATGGGAAAAGCCAAAACTTCAGCAGGGTCATTGTTTAAAAGCCTTATGGGGTTTTCGGCCGTGCAAAAGGTAATCGGTCTTGTTACAGATTCATTCGGCGGCGCGATTGAGCGAATGGACACGATGACAAACTTTCAGCGAAAGATGACGATTATGACCGGAAGCAGCGACACCGCCAAAGCCGCACTTAATCAGCTTAAAGATACGACGAAGGGGACGGCTTACGGCCTTGATACCGCGGCCGCCGCAACGCAGAACTTTGTAACAAGAGGAATGAGCATAGGAACGGCAGCCGCACAGGTTGCCAAATGGGGTGATGCTGTTGCCTTTTACGGCAACGGTACAAACGAACAGCTTGCAAATGTTACCGATGCGCTTGGTAAAATGCTGTCTAAGGGTACTGTAGAGATGGAACAGCTTAACCGATTGACGGACGCGGGAATCAACGCAGCGGGAATCTATGCACAGGCAACGGGTAAGTCACAGGCGGAAGTGCAAAAGTCACTTTCAAAGGGCGAAATTTCGGCGCAAAACTTTATAAGTACAGTATCAACTGCATTCTCGGAGGGAACGAACGGAGTTTTAAACGTAACGGGTGCGGCAAAGGAAGCCGGAGGGACGTGGGCAACTTCTATCGAAAATATGCGGGCGGCTGTAAAGCGCGGAATTATATCGGTAATCGACAGCATAAACAGCGCTTTGTCAAAAGCAGGGCTTGGAACAATTCTTTCGGGAATACAAAACTTCGGTGCGGTGATGGAAAATGTTTTAACAGGGGCAGGGCAAAGAATAGGTAATGTTATAACTCTGCTTTCGCCGCTGTTTAAGCTGATTCAAAATATCGGCAGTTTTATGATAAATAATTGGTCAGCTATAGAACCCTTGCTCTGGGGAATTATTGCGGCGTGGGTTGTTTTAAACGCCACGGGTGAAAAAGGTTGGCTTATCACAATGAAGAACGCGGCGGCAAAGGTGTGGCACGCGGCGTGTTCTGCGGCGGAGACTGTGGCGATATTTGCTATGACAGCCGCTCAGGACGGGTTGAATGCGGCATTGGCGGCTTGCCCCATAACGTGGATAATTGCGGCGGTAATCATTCTTATAGCCGTGATTGTTGCTGTGATAAAAATGATAAAAAAAGCACAAGGCGAATCTATAAGCACGCTCGGTGCAATTCTCGGTGCGGTATTCACGGCAGGAGCGTTTATATGGAACACGATAGTCGGATTAATCAACGGCATAATACAGTTTGTTTGGGCGAAGTTTGTTTACCCGTTTATCGGTATAACCGAATGGGTTTTGAATGTATGTAACGGAGGCTTTAACAGCTTCGGCGATGCGGTTAAAAACCTTATCGGTAATATTATAGGCTGGTTCTTGTCTCTCGGACAGGTGGTAACAAAAATAATCGATGCTATTTTCGGAACAGACTGGACATCGGGGCTTGCTTCACTTCAGAGCAAGGTTCTGGCATGGGGAAAGAATGAAAACGCAATAACTCTTTCGCGTGAAGCTCCGACAGTACTCAGCCGCGTGGAATACGGCGCAGCATTTAATAAGGGTGCGAGTATCGGAGACGGAATTACAAGTAAGTTCAGCGGTATGTTTGAGGGAACAGGAGATAAACAGCAGGAAGCGCTCAGCAATGCGCTTGAAGATACGGGAATTGCCTCCGATATGAGCGACACAGCCGGAAACACGGCAAAGCTCAAAGATGAGGTATCAGGCATCGGAGCTGACTTGTCTGTTCTGCGAAGCCTTGCGGAGCGCGAGGCGATAAATCAGTTCACCACCGCGACGGTAAAAGTCGATATGAATAATGTAAATCATATATCGAGCGAGATGGACTTAGACGGTATGGTGAACAGTCTGTCAAAACTGACGAATGAAGCCTTAATGATTGTGGCAGAGGGGGTGCACGCATAAATGTATTAATTGTTTATAGCGGGAACGCCGTTCCCCGTGCCTCCCGAAAAGATTGAACTTTCAATCAAAGGGAAGAATGAGACGGTTACGTTAATTGACGAGGGAGAGGTAAATCTAATAAAGAAGCCCGGACTTACCGAGGTTTCGCTTGATTTGCTTCTTCCCGCTGTACAATACGATTTTGCGTTTTATGAAGCAGGGGTATTCAGAACGCCGGACTATTACACAGAGCTTCTTGAATTCCTGATGACAAGCGGAAGCTATTTTTATTTTGAACTGTACCGATATGCGTATGACGGAAGCAAGGAGCTCTCGCACATTCAAATGCCTGTAACGCTTGAAGAATACACAGAAACCGAAGAAGCCGAAAAGGGTCAGGATATAACGATAAAATGTAAGTTTAAGTATTATCGCGCATACGGAACAAAAGTGCTTGTCCCGAACGCGGACGGAACGGGCTATACCGTTGCGAGAACCGATGTGAAAGAGCCTGTGCGTGTTATAATTGCGCGCGAGGGCGACACGCTTCAAAGCATATGCCTTCGCGAGTTCCAAAGCGACGCGAAGGAGTATAGAGATAAGGTTTATAGGCTTAACAAAGCAACATTTGACGAGTACAACAAGGGCGATATTTCATACATAATACAAAATCCCGAGGAATGGACGGGCGACAGCCTGACGCTTAAATCAAATGCGGCGGCGCTGATAGACAAGGCATTTTTGGGCGGTCACCGCGACGGTCTTAAAGAGAGCGACCCCGAACTTCATTGGGCACAGCCATATCTTGTATCGCTTCAGTCTAAGGGGGCAATATCCGACTGGCGGACTTGGGCTTACGGTGATGAGGGACAAGCGACTTGGCTCGACCTTGACAAAGGCCTTGTGACACAGGCGTATCTTATGGCGGCTGTGGATAAGATAACGGGTGGAATGTGCCCGAAATATGCCGGTACGAAAACTGACCATTGGGGACGCAATCATCTAAACAGCCTATGTGATAAGGCTATTATAAGTGAGCCTGAAAAATGGTTGAATTTTGACGGTGCTGTCCTTAACTCCGACACTCTTTCGCTTGTGAATAAAGCGCTTGGTTCAACAATAGATAAATACGCGATATACCCCGGAATGCGGCTTTTGCTGTGGGATAAGAATAAGGGTACAAAATGAGGTGAGATAAGTGGCAGGCGAAATAAATAAAGCCGTTGAGTGGGCGATAAGCATAGCAAATGATGATTCGCACGGATATGACCAGGGAGGCCGCTGGGGGCCTGATTATGACTGTTCCTCGCTCGTTATATCGGCATATCAAAATGCGGGTGTGGGAGTAAGAACAGCCGGTGCAAACAGTACCCACGATATGAAACCCGCGTTTTTAAAGTGTGGGTTTGCGGATGTTACATCATCAATAAATTTAAACACCGGCGCAGGGCTTAAAAAAGGCGATGTGCTTTTAAATATCAAGCATCACACAAGCCTTGTGATTGAGGACGGAGGTAGGAGAGTTAATGCCGGTTCAAATGAAAACGGGGGAATCACCGGCGGAAAAAGCGGCGACCAAACCGGAAACGAAATAACAATAAAGGGGTATTCAAACTATCCTTGGGATTATGTGCTTCGTTATACAAAAGATACCGGCGGAGGGTCAAGCTGTACTGACTTCCCGAGATATAATCTGTCCGATTCGGCAATACGTGACATAGCAACAATGATAACAGGTGAACAAGGCGGTGAAGATGTGACGGCTTGCCGTCAGGAGGCTTCACAGCTGGCAAACCTGAATGAAGTTACTTACGGAAGGCGTGCCGATGAAGCAAGTATATTAAAAAGCCTTCATGACGGTTGGTACAGTGAGAATAGCTGGTCACGAGGCTGTACTCAAACAGCAACAGACGCGGTTAAATTTGTATTGGTCGAGGGAAAGCGTGTTCTTCCGAGATATGTGACCGAACACGATACATTCCCGATGGATATAAAAAACGCCAAAAGCCGAAACGACTATGTTCAGGGGCAGACCACCGTGAGAAATGTCTATGGCTCTGAGTATGTTTTTTACTGCTTTTTCGGAAACGGAAGCGACAAGGATATAGCCGGATATTTCAAAAAGGATTATGAGAAATACAAAGGCGATATAGCCTGGACGGGTTCTAATGTTTCGGGCAGCTCTAAAGACACAAAAATCACACAAAGCACAGTTGTGAGCGAAAGCGGCGGCAGGGGCGGAGCAAGACCTAACCCGATGATAGGAAGAAACACTCTCGGCGGCGATATTGAACTCTATATCATTAATTATGACGGAAAGATTATGTTTCCGGCTGTTCCGGGAACGGTCAGCCTTGAAACATACAGACGCGGTACCCCGGGGAAGCTGACATTTTCGGTATTAAAGACAAATGAACTTGATTTTTCAAGAGGTGCACAGGTCATTTTAAAGTCGCACGGCATAGGCGTGTTTTATGGCTTTGTGTTCGAGAAAATCAACGGAACGGGTTCTGAAATTAAGGTTACCGCGTATGACCAACTAAGATATTTTAAAAATAAGGACTGTTATGTTTACCGGAATAAAACGGCGGCAGAACTTATTAAAATGATAGCCGATGACCACAATTTGGTCTGCGGCGAAATGCCTGACACGGGCTATAAAATACCGCTTCGGGTTGAGGATAACGCAACGCTTTTCGACATAGTTCAGAATGCGTTTGATTTAACTTTATATAACACAGGTGATATGTATGTCTTGATTGATGATTTCGGAAGGCTTTCAATTAAGAAGCCGAAGGATTGGATTTATGATGTGGTAATCGACAGGGAAACGGCTGAAAGCTTTGAATATACGACATCAATTAATGATGACGTGTATACGCGAATCAAGCTCTATTATGACAACGATGATACAGGCACAAGGGAAATCTATATCCAAAACAACGAAGAGAAAATTAACCGCTGGGGCGTACTTCAAATGTGTGAGAGTATTGAAGAAGGTGAGAACGGGGTGCAAAAGGCGACGCTTCTTTCAAAATTATACGGTCAGGAATCGAAAACCCTGACTGTTTCAAACGCTTTCGGTTCACCTGAAATCAAAGGCGGATGCGCTGTTTGCGTTATGCTTGATGTGGGCGAAAGGGTTATACAGAATTTTATGCTTGTTGAAAGCGTAAAGCACAAATTTTCAGAGGGGAAGCATACGATGGACCTGACACTTCTCGGAGGTGACATACAAAGTGAGCAGTAATTTAGGTGCAATGGCAAAATTTATTGAAACAATAAGACGGATAGCCGTTCAGACGGTAAACTCAATGAACCTGACAAAGGCAGTTATAGGTACAGTACAATCGATAGAACCGCTTACGGTATTCATAGACGCAAAATTAACACTGCCGGCGGAATGTTTGATTGTTCCGGCATATCTTAAACCGATTGAAGCATACACAGAGGGCGAGTATCCGGTTAAGGTCAAGATAGACAACGTGTTAAAAAGCGGTGATAAAGTTATTCTCCTGCGGATGCAAGGCGGACAGAAATTCGTAATTATGGGGGTGGTTTCGTGATTCCGAATGTCAGTATAACTCCCGAGGGATTTGAAATATCCGCACAGGATTTTGGCGCGGATAAAACATACAGTATTGATTTTGATGCCGGACGGATGGGAAAGCCGATTGATGAAACAGAAGCGCTCAAACAGACAATATATTGTATTTTGCGCACAGAACGATATGCTTGGACTATCTATAGCCGAAATTATGGTATAGAGCTTGATGAGCTGTACGGTCAGCCGCGAAAGTTTGTTATGCCAAAGCTCATACAGCGTATAACAGACGCGCTTATGCAGGACGCACGAATTGTCAGTGTATCTGAATTTCACTTTTCGCGGGCGGAACGCAACGCAATAGCGGTCAGCTTTGTGGTTGATACGGTATATAACAATAAAATAAACATTACGGATAAGGTTGTGATTTAATTGTTTGAAGATAAGACATATAATAACATTTTGTCGGATTTGCTCAAAAAGGTTCCGAGCGATTTGGATAAACGCGAAGGCTCTGTTATGTATAATGCCCTCGCCCCCGCCGCTATGGAATTAGCTCAGCTTTACATCGATTTGGAGGGGGTACTGAATGAAGCCTTTGCTGATACCGCAAGCCGGTATTACCTGATTAAACGTGCTCAGGAACGCGGCCTGTCACCGAGAACCGCAACATATGCGACTGTTAAGGGAAAGTTTAATATATCAATTCCGAATAACACAAGATTTTCGGGCGGAACGCTTAATTATATAGTTACTGATGAGATAGAACATAAAGACGATTTTTATTATTATCGGTTAATGTGCGAATCACCCGGAAGAAACGGAAACGATTATATAGGCGCATTGATTCCGATTAGCACAGACGGGCTTGACGGACTAACGCACGCCGAGATTACGGAAATCCTTATAAACGGTGAAGATGACGAGGATGTCGAAAGCTTCAGAACGCGATATTTTTCAAGTATCACTTCACAGGCGTTCGGCGGTAATCAAGCGGATTATATTGAAAAGGCAACAAACTTACAGGGCGTTGGCGGCGTGAGGGTTTATCCGACGTGGAACGGCGGGGGAACGGTTAAGCTTGTGATAGTTACGTCTGACTTTGATGTTCCGTCGGCCGAGCTTGTAAGTGAAGTGCAGGAGGCGTTTGACCCGAAGAATAAACAAGGGGAAGGCGTGGGGCTTGCTCCTATCGGGCATATCGTTACAGTAGAAGGAGCGACATCAGACACCATCGCGGTCACATTAAAATGTGTATATGAGACCGATTATGAATGGGAGGATGTAAAGCAAAACGTCAGGACCGCTATTCAAGAGTATTTAGCCGAGCTTAATCGAATATGGAAAGAAGCCGAGAGCGGCGGTATAGTTGTGCGTATATCCCATATAGAAAGTCGGGTGCTGGGTGTTTCGGGGATCAAGGACGCAACGGCTAAGATTAACGGAGCAGACAGCAACTATGAAGCAGCGGTGAATACTGTGGTCTCGCTCGGAGCATTGACGGAGGTGACAGAATGAGACTTCCTGTGACGCTGATAAATTACCTTCCCGAGTTTTTAAGGGAAATACGCGAATACAGCCAAATAATGAATATAACGGGATACGAAATCGAACAGGCGGAGCGCAGTAGACGTTCCGTTTTGGAAAACACATTTATTGATGACCTGAATGAGTTGGGAATAGAGCGCTGGGAGAAAATGCTTAATCTGCATCCAAAAGATACAGAAACAAAAGCAGATAGGATTTTCCGAATAAAGTCATATATGACGGGTGACAGACCATATACCCTGATAGCTCTTACAAAACAGCTGGAACAGCTTTGCGGCGGTTCAGAGAGGGTGTCCGTAAAGCTTGTCGCCGATAAATATACATTAAAGGCAGAGGTTTCGTTAAAAGCAAAAAATCAGATGGGAGAGGTGACAAAAGTTATACGAAAAATGTTGCCCTGCAATATGCTGCTTGATTGCAGCTTGAAGTATAACAAGTACAATATGTTTAAACCGTATACATACGGGCAGCTGTCGGAATACACAAATACACAGCTCCGTGAGAGTGCATTGGGAGGGAATTAATAATGGAATATACGGCAAATTTAAATCTTAAGAAGCCGGAACAGGATGATTTTTATAATATTGAAAATGAAAATGACAATATGGATAAAATCGACACAGAAATTGCTAAAAAGGCGGATAAAACAGAGGTTTTAACAAAGACCAACACAACCGCTTTTACGCCGACAGAAGATTATAACCCTGCTACCAAAAAGTATGTTGATGATAATAAAACCCAAATCGCGGACAATTTAACAACAGAAGATTCGGGCAAGGCGTTGTCCGCAAAACAGGGTAAAATTTTAAACAACAACAAAGTGGACAAGGTCAGCGGAAAAGGGTTATCCGCCAATGATTTCACATCTGCTTACAAGACAAAGCTTGATAATTTGGATACAAATTTAAGCGGTAAGGTCGATAAGGTTACGGGCAAGGGGCTGTCTGCGAACGACTTTACGGATAACTACAAAACCAAGCTCGACAACCTCGATACAAACTTAAGCGGTAAGGTTGATAAAGTCAGCGGAAAAGGCTTATCCACCAATGATTTTACTTCAACATATAAAACGAAGCTTGATAATCTGGATTCGAGCCTTAGCGCAAAGGCACCTGCGTATTCGTACAGCACAACCGACCTTACGGCGGGGACAAGCGCGCTCGCAACGGGTAAGCTATACTTTGTTTACGAATAGGCGGTGGTAAAATGGCAAAGAAAATTTACGTAGGTGTAAACTCGGCGGCGCGGCGGGTCAAAAAGGCGTATGTCGGGGTAAACGGACTCGCACGGCGAATCAAAAAGGCATACATCGGCATAGGAGGCGTGGCGAGACCGTGCTTTTCGACCGAACCCGAATATTGGGGCGAGACATCTCAGCCGCTTGCCACACCGCAAGGATGTAAGGCCTCATCCTCAAATACATATGCGGTATTCGGCGGCAATGGCGATGCTGATTCGGTTGCTTCTAAAGTGACGGCGTATGATAAATCGCTTGTCAGAAGCCTTGCGGAGGATTTTACCTATGGCAGATACAATCATATGGCGGCGGGTATAGGCGAATATGTAATCTTTGCAGGCGGAATGTCAAGCAAAAAATACTATAGACCGGTAGAGGTGTATAACGGCTCGCTTACGAAGGTAACGGCAGCTGACCTCTACGATACCCCACACAGTGGCGCGGGCGCAAAAGGTAAAAATCACGCGTTCATTATCGGCGGCTATTATGGCGGTACTGCGGACGCATATGACGCGTCGCTTACGCACAAAACGTTCAACAGAGGGCTTGAATGGCCAAATACCGAAAACATAGCAGCAACATCGCTCGGCGACTATGTTATATATGGCGGAGGGTGTAAGGGCAGTACAACCACCCGTCAAGATGAAATGTGTGCGGTAAATTCATCACTGACAGTTACAAACCTTTACAATTTAAGCCAAGGTCGCTGGTCCCTTGCCGCGGCAAAGGCGGGAAATTATGCCTTGTTCGGCGGCGGTACGTATAATGAAAGCGGAACCGGCAAACCTGTAGCACCTCAAGCAATTGTTGACGCGTATAACGCATCGCTTACGCGTTCTGCGGCAACCGACCTTTCCGCTGCGCGATTTGGTCTTTTGACGGCGTCTGTTGAAGACTTTGCCGTCTTTGCGGGAGGCTATGCCGAATCGGTATATTATACGGCGGCAGATGTGTATGATAAATCGCTGACGCGCTCGAATAACTTCACACTTAAATATTCGCATTGGGGCGGCGATGCGGCGGAAATAGGAAGCTTTGCACTCTTCGGCGGCGGGTTTGGCACAGATTCCACCAAGATTGATACGGTAGAAGCAATAACAATATAAAATTCAAGGAGGAAAAGAAAATGAAAAAGTATGCAATTTGGGACAAGAAAAGCGCGGTCATTACGCCGATAGGCGAGGTGCTGACCGCCGAGCAATGGAAGGAGCGTTACCCTGTGGCGGCACTTGATTCGATAACGGTTGTCTGCTCTGCGGGCGAGATAAACGGCGGATTCTTCGGCACTCTCGGACAGATGGTGCAGAGGTGCGAGGCACAGGGCGCGGATTTTTCGGCTTGCAAAACGGACGAGGAAAAGCTTGAAGCTATCGAAGCGTTTGAAGAGGCGCAAAACGCCGCCGCAGACGACGGCACGCCCTCTAACGAAGAGATAACGGCGACATCGCTTGCGAGCATTGCGGCAAGCCTTGAATATCAGAATCTTATGTCGCTTCCCGATAAGGACGAAGAGACCGCAGAAAGCGAGGGTAAATAATTATGAGCTATGAAAAAATCAAATTCTACTTTGATTCGGGGCTTTGGAACGCTTTGATGGTTAAAACAGCCGTACAAAAAGGCGTAATCACCGCCGAACAATATAAAGAGATTACGGGAAAAAATTATTAAAAAATTCTTGACAAAATCATAATGTAATTGTATAATAAAAATAGAAAAGGTAAGACCTCAAACGGTTATGCCAAGACATTAAGATTATTTGAAAAATAACGCTAATGCTTTGCGAAGGCTGGCGTTATTTTTTTATGGATATTATTAATAATAATAAAAGTATCATAAAAATTATGTACTGTTCCATAAGCTATCACCTCCTTTCCTTGGAGATGATGGCATAACCGCCCCAGCTTTTATACTGCTTTCAGTCTTACCCTGCGTTGGAAATTTCCAACGCTTTTTTATTATACTACATTATTCCGTATTTTTCAAGAATTTTCACAAATTAATTTCACCTACCAATAGAAAGGAACTATATTTATGAGAGTAGATATACCAATCACGGCGGAGATATCAAGAAACAGCCGCGCGGTTCAATATATTCCGATAGGTCAGGGGGATAATGCGTATCGGTTTTTGGTATCGCTTAAAAATTCGGGCGCGGCGGTAGAGATTCCCGACAGCGCAACGGTGGTTTTAAACTGCTTAAAGCCCGACGGAACATACACCGAGACCGTAGGGAGCGTCAAAGACGGCACGGCGGTATTTGAAACGACTTCAAATACGGTTGCCGTACCCGGGACGGTAATCTGCGAAATGCAGATATTCGACGGAACACAGCTGACCGCGCAGAAGTTTGAACTCAGGGTTGAGCCGAGTATAATCAGTGATGACGTTATAAAATCGACGGACGAGTACGGTCTTTTAATCGCGCTTATCGGCAAGGTCGAAAAATTACCCGCCGAGCTTCACCCATACATTGACGCAAAGGTTGATGATGAGGTGACCGAAGCCAAAGCCGAGCTTTCAAAGCAGTTTGGCGATGAGGTGAAAAATGCGGTTGACAAGGCGGAAGCAGAGCGGTTAAAGCGGATTAAATGTGAAACGAATATTCCGAACGCGCATATGGAGGGCTTTGGCAACAAGGCAATATGCAAGCTTGACAGCCGAATCAAGTATGTTCCGTCAAAGGGCTTTTACTGCACAGAAAGCGACCAAAGCTTAATCGGCGAGCATATAAACGTATTTTTGCCCGATATATTCGGTGAAAAGGGATATAAAACAAAGTACCGCGGCTGCATAAAAGCTGTATCCGAAACGAATGACGGAAACGGATATAAGATTACCGATGACAAAGAAATAACGACAGCGGTTTCAATAATGACCGAAGAAGAGTACATTCCCAACGGATTTTACGGCTCTTTGATTATTCACGGCGGAATTTACGGAGACACGGACATTGAGATTCCCGAAAGCTTTTATGCGCACGCGGGCGGCGTAATGTCTGCCGCGGGTCTTAACGGCGAGACCTCGGGCGTAGGCTGCGAAGCCTCGGGATTTGCCTCGGGCGCGTCGGGATACTATACCAAAGCTTTGGGTGAGAGAGCGAACGCAAGCGGCTATCGGACAGTTGCGGACGGCAACGAGAGTTGTGCGCGCGGGATGGCAACAATGGCGGCGGGATATGCAAGCGAAGCTTCGGGAGCAAATACCAAAGCAAACGGCAATTATTCAAACGCTCAAAACAGAGGTACGGTTGCAAACGGAGATTGTCAGTCGGCAAGAGGGGCGTTTAATATCCCCGATAACGGCAACAAGTACTTGGATATTGTGGGAAACGGCTCGGACGAAGAACACCGCGCAAACGCGTATGCACTTGACCGTGCCGGTAACGCGTATTATTCGGGAACCGTATACTCAAACGGCAGCGCGTGCCTGACGGGCGAGAGTATAGAAAAGCTTTTGTCCGAAAGTGTAGGAACATTCGCGATGACGAACTATGTCGGCTCTGTCTCGGGAGGGCTTAGAATCAGCCTTGAATACCCGATAGAGGCAAGCGGTTGGCGGCTGTTTGTCGGCGGCAAAGAGATAACGGATAGGCTTATCGGCGCAGACGAGGCATTTGTAACCGCGCCCGCGATTCTTGACGGTGAGCCGTTGATTAAGTTTTATCGTGATGATGATACGGTGCTTGAGGCAAAAGCGAAAGTGACGGTTAAGACCGACAAAGCGAGAATGGGAAAGCTGATATTAATGCAGAATTAAAAATAGAAAGGA
>ERZ773108.1363-NODE-1363-length-24763-cov-4.092440_pt1 | contig 24763 bp, 18 predicted proteins | sample MGYA00580570_ERZ773108 | MGnify/ENA primary metagenome ERZ773108 (study PRJEB29015, sample SAMEA2737840) | human gut metagenome | biome: human gut; feature: human-associated habitat; material: faeces | place: China | collected 2012 ...
GGCAAGGATAAGGTGCTTGTTACCTGGTCTGATGCCAGCCGCGAGTATACGAAGGAAGATGACACGAAGACAGTTCTCTCACAGCTTGATATCAGTGGAGCATGGTTTGACATTGAGTCAGAGAAGATGGGAGATGAATTCCAGATCACACAGACCACAGAGGACGAGGTGATGGCGGATACCGATCCTATGATCGCATACGACGAGGAAACAAATCGTCTGGCGGTTTATTACACCAAGACGGATTACGGGGATACCAGAAGCCAGCTTGACGAGAAAGCGAAGGAGGATATTGTAGCAGACGAAAATGCAGACAGCACCGGAGAGGTTACCACATATGGAGACATTATTAACGGTTACAATGTAATTGCCTGCCGTATGGGAACCCTTAAGGGAGATAACATCGCATGGGATGCAGCAGATCCGGAGCTTCCGGAGGCATATGGACAGAGATTTTTAGATCTTGGTGTGGCCGCCGTGGTATCGGAGAGTGCCATTGAGGTAAATACAGGTAATACAGTAACTGTTGAGGATGAAAACGGAGATATGGTGGAACGTCCGGTTACAGAAACAAGAACGGTAACGGATCTTGTGGTTGACGAAAACAGTGATCCCCGTGTAGTGGATTCTGACAGCATTTCTTACAATGGTCTGTCCATATATGCGTACACCATTGACCGGGATGCAAATCTGGAAACCACAAATGATCAGCAGCTTTATCTGCAGATTTATAACTTTGAGGAGGATACCTTCCATCATCCGATCCAGATCACGGCAGATGCAATGCAGACAGCAAAACCGCAGTTTGTACGCTGCAAGGGAATGACTTATTTATACTGGCTCCATGGTGGAGATATCCAGTATCTCAATGTCAGTGATGTTGTTTCTTCGTTGAATACGGAGAACAGCTATCTGGAAAAGAAGCAGGTTACGATGAAGGATCAGACTACGAGGGAAGTATATGTTCTGAACAAATATAAGAATGATCCGGTTGTGACAGCAATCCGGCACAGATCAGAGACGGATGCCGAGGGCAATGTGACAGAAGACAGGATCAGTGACTATGATGTGCAGGCAAATGATACCAGTATGTATGTGCTCTGGAGTGCAGTGGATACCTCTGTAAAGGACAAAGAAAAAACAGGGGCAGCAAATACTGTCAGGGAGACACAGCTTTATGGCGCATATTGTGAGCCGATGCTGGAAAGTGTGGAAGAATCCTTTGCATATGAGGATACGGATGAACTGACATATCAGTTTGCAGAAGGAAAAGACAACACCACATATCCGGTAAGCTTTACAGCACAGAAGGAAATGACTCTGGGAGATGGAACCGTACTATCGCCGGGAGATGTATATCAGATTGATTACAGTAAGGACGAAGATCTCAATGGTCAGACCGGTGTCGTAAAGGCAGGAGATCCGGCGAAGGTGAAGTCCATCCGTTCTTGTGACGGATATAACTGGTCTGAACCAGTACAGATTACAGAGAGTAAGGGAGCCAATTATACAGATGTTTCCTTCCGGGTAAATGAGGACGGATGGATGCAGGCAATGTTTGCAAAGGGACAGCAGAAGCTTAACGACAACAATGTATTTGAGGAGGATGAAGCAGCAAAAGCCCTTTGTGTACAGAATTTTGTGGTAACAAGTGAACTGGTATATGGCGAAATTACCACTGACAAGGAGCTTTATACAAAGAATGAGACGATTGCATTTACTCTTGATGTAACAAATGACGGTCTGAAGCCGGTTACAGGTGCACAGTATCGTATGTATCTCAAAAACGGGGATCAGATTCTCGGAGAGGAGCCGGAATGGTCTGCTCTTGGGGATGTTGAAAAAGCAGACGGACCGGGAGTATTTCTGGGAGGAAATACCGTTACACTCAGTGGAAACGGTGATCTGAATGCAGATCAGATCGACGGCACAACGATTGTTGTGGAAATTAAAAACGGAGATCAGGTGGATACGTTAGAGAAGAAATTGGAAGAAAAAGCAGTATTAAGTATTCAGACAAATAATGTACAGCTGCTGGATGCAAAGACCGCCTCTGTTAGTCTGCAGATTACAAACAGTGGCAATAAAGATTTCAAGGGTGATCTGACGATCAAAGATGGAGATCAGATCCTTGCAGAGGAAAAGGATTATGAAATTCCATATGGAGAGAGCCGGAGTCTGGAGAAAACGATTGATATCAGCACATGTAAATTTGGCGAAGTCATGATACAGGAGGATGGCAGCCGGAAGGATGCGATCACGCTGACTGCAGAATATGGTGATATCTGGCAGCAGTTTGAGGTGAGCAGAGGGGTATCCCAGTGGGAAGGAATTGCTGCGGATGCCGTAAAGAGTATCAGCATTGGTCAATATGAGATTACAAAGGACAGTGCCTCTACAGACCAGAGTGTGCTTGATGCGATCGGTTCTGTACAGCCGTTGCAGAAGGTGGATGGAACATTGGAGATGACAGAGGATCAGGTTATGAAGCTGGATACTATTTATGACGTGGATGATTCCAACGGGGCAGGAAGCGACCTGAAAAAAGCAGGTTTGGATGCCAAGGGAATTCTGAATACAACCTGGTCTGTATCAGATGACAGCATCGCATATGTTGATGAGAACGGTGTTCTCGTTCCGTTAAAGGAAGGAGAGGTCAGCATTACCGCCAAGACATATCCGGGTGGTGAGATCACCGCAGCGGATCCGTTTGTTCCGACAGGGATTGACGGGGAGGAAATTGATGACTTTGGCACATTGATTCAGAGCGAGGGAGAAGGCTGGTTCCGAAAGGACAGAGCAATGTACCAGGTTCCGGAGAGTCTGATCCGGATCACTACGATCAAAGTGAAGGTAACAAAGGCTGCTGCGAAGCCGACGGAAACACCGGCAGCACCGACAGAAACACCAACGGCAGCACCGGGGGGAACACCGACGGCAGTACCGACAGAAACATCGGCAGCACCGGGAGAAACACCGAAAGCAACTCAAAAGCCGACAATGACTTCGGCGAAAAAGACAACGCTGAAGGTGACTGTTCATAAGCAAGGTGACAGGGTTACGGTGCAGTCTCTGCCAAAGGCAAAGATCACAACGGTTGTTTATAAAAATAAAAAGACAGCCTTGAAAGGAAAGAAAGCCGGAAGACTCCAAAAGTATGGAGTTGTTAAGGCTAACAAAAAAGGTAAGATCACGATCAGGCTAAAGAAAAAATTGAAAAAGAAACAGGCTGTCCGGGTAACTGCTGTTAAGAAGCCTTACAAGCAAAAGACAGTGGTCAAAGTGAAAAAATAATGTATCTGATCAGTTTATACTGACCGGATGTATCAGCAGTCCGGCGGGTCACTCTGCCGGGCTGTTTTTCCTGACGGGAAAGGAAAACAGAGATGTATGAAAAAAATAAGATAATGAAAGAAAAAAGGCAGTTTGCCGGAATAATTATGGCATTCCTGCTGTTATACATCATAGGAATGGGAAATTCATTGTGCCTTCCGGAAGCGAAGGCGGAGGAGCAGTCTCAATGGTATGAAGCGGAGGAAGGACTGAATGCAGCAGGTGATGCAGCGGAAGAAATTGTGATCGCTGTGATCGACACCGGTGTGGATACCGCCCATGCTGCGTTACAGGACTGTCTGTGGGTGAATGAAGCGGAACAACATGGACAGGACGGAGTTGATGACGATGGAAATGGCTTCGTTGATGATGTGTATGGTTACAATGTCTGGGCCGGAAATGGAGATATTACGGATTCCGATGGACATGGAACACATGTGGCGGGAATTCTTGGAATGAAAACAGAGCAGGGCCGGAATTTCGGTTACGGGGCACATATTATGATCGTAAAAGCAGGAAACAGCCGGAATGGATTTTCAGCAGAAAATTGTGTGAAGGCGATACAATATGCCGTTCAAAATGGAGCAGACGTCATCACCATGTCCCTGGGGGCAGACTATCTGGATGAAAAACTGGAAAAGGTCATTCACGCGGCTTCCCGTAAAGCAGTGATCGTGGCAGCAGCGGGAAATGAAAGCGCGGCAACTGGTGAGTCCGGTTTTTCGGACTCGACAAACATATTTCCGGCGGGGCTGCCGGATGTACTTGGTGTTATGGCATATGACAGTGACAGAGATCTTGCGTGGTTTTCCAATTGGGATTATGCGCCGGGGACTACGGTGGATTATGAGATTGCGGCACCGGGGACGGATATTTATTCTACATGGCCGGACGACCGGTTTAAAAAGCAGTCCGGAACATCCATGGCAGCACCGATCGCAGCCGGAGCCTGCGGAACACTGGTGCAAAAATGGAGAGAGAACGGAGAATATGAGCCGGCAGCTATGATAGGCCAGCTGGTATTTACGGCGGATCAATATGTCCGGCTGACAGACCAAAAGGGAGAACTTCATTTTTTTCCGAGGATCAATCTGGAAAAAGCATTGGAGGTAACACCGCAGCCGCGGGTCCATATCCGGAATGTGACAGTTGACGATAACACAAGGTGGGGGACTGCCAATGACAAAAATGGAATTCCGCAGAAGGGAGAAACCTTTCAGCTTCCGTTGGAAATATTTAATCTATGGGCAAGGGCACAGGATATAGAGCTTTATGTTACAACAGAGGATAAAAATGTTTCTGTGGAGCTGCCGGATCAGAATGTGGAATCTCTGGCAAGCAGAAACAGTGTTTCTGTGACAGAGAAACAAAATGCGGTAATCACTTTTTCTGACAATATGGAAAAGGGGCAGCGTGTTTTGATGGATATTACATTGCGGTACAAAAACGGGTACACAGAGGATGGAAAAGAATATATTACAAAAGGAAAGCTATTGCTAAGGGAAGGAGAAAAAGAACTTTTATATTACGAGGAGCAGTTTGGAAAGGAGGAGCAATTACCGGAAGCAAGTCCGGCAGCATCAGGGACACCAAAGCCGGAAGCAAGTCCGGATGTATCGGAAACACCAAAGCCGGAAGTAAGCCCGGATGTATCGGGAACTTCTGAACCGGAGGAAGCTGTGTCACAGGGACCGGGGCAGAGCCCGGCGATGTCCACAGTGCCATATTCACAGCAGCCTCAGACGGTAACCGCATCTGTGACAAAGAAAAAAACGAAATTATATCGTATTCGCATTAAGAAAAAAAGACTTTTGGTTGTTACAGAACCAAAAGCAGAAATTGTTGTAAAAATCTATCCTAAAAACGGGACAGTAAAACAGGAAAAAAGAAAAAACAGGTTTTTTGTTTATTATGGAAAGGCGGATAAAACAGGAAGGTATGTGTTGAAAACAGACAGGATAAAAAAGAAATATAAGATACAGATCCGGGTTTGTAAAAAAGGAAAAGCAGCAGTGATTCAGAAATGGAGATTATCATGTTGACAGATATAAGAAGCGTATTGATGGAAAATAAAACAAATGCAGAGGAGACTGTTTATGCAGAGCTTCCGAAGGCGATTACGGAGTATCCCCTTACCATTGGGGATTTCAATACCGTGATTTCAGGACAGGAAACGGTGGAACAGTTTTCGGCATTATTGGACAGCAAAACCCATTTTTTTACAAAGCTTGATTCGATTACCGAATATGCACAATGTGAGGAGCAGGTCAGAAAATTATCAAAAGCTTTGAAAACAAAACAGGGTTCCGCGCAGATTCTTGACTGGGAGGAGAGAACAAAGTTAAAACAGGAGAAAAAACGGCTGGAAAAAAGAAAGAAGGAAATTATTCAAAATCTGGAAAAAGAAATGATTGCGGAATATGGATTTGATTTTCAGACAAGGAAAGCAATTTTATATAAAAATACAGTTTATTTTTCGTGGTTTGATGATCTGCAGAAGATGTTTCCGGCACTGGAACGGATCAGGACAGAGGATATCCGGCAGATTCCTCTTTTTGTTTCCCATCTGGAAAAGCTCAGGGAGGCGGTCCGTCATAAGGAGCCTGTCGGATTTGTCGGGGGGCCATGTCTGTTTGGAATTGATGAAATGCTCATTGAATTTCAGAGACTGGATGGACATAACGAAATATTTGATTGCAGCTGTGGACGCCGATGCGTGGCACAGGCAAAAATATGGGGAGAGGAAAGCATAGAGGATTATCTTGCAGAGCATGGAGATCAGGTTTGTTCCTTTCGTTTTTTAAACCGGAAGAACGGGGTGACAAGACAGGAATATGACAGTATCCGTTATTTGTTTGCTGTAGCGGAGATCTTTCACGGAAAGGTCGTGATCCCTTTGCCGGATATGTCATATTTTAAATATATGGAGAAATCTCTGTGGAAGCTCCCGGAGTTTATGGTAAAAAGGATTATGAAAGAATTTTACCGGGAATGTTACGGCATCACAGATAAATATATCCGGATGATCGAGAAAATTGCACAGGAATATCCGCAGATAGAATATACGGTGGTACATCATCGGAACCGGGAGTTATGCAGGCTGTTTGAGCAGCGCAGAGAAAAATATATCAAAGAATCTGCTTATATGCGCAAGATTACCGGCAGAGATCAGAAGAAAGAGGCGGTTGTGGATTATATCACAATGCTGGCACTTCCGTATTATATTTATGGGACATCGTATGTAGTGCAGGTAGACAGTGTTGATGAAACGGATTCCGGAAGAAAATGTAATAAAATTCACGGAAAGGATATGGAATTGATCCAGATTCTATATCCGGAGTATTTAAGCAGTGATGGGAAGCATACAATATACAATGCGTCTCTGGAGTACAAAGATTATCTGGAAATGGAGGAACGAATTGAAAAAATATAGATGGGTCGGATGGACAGCAGGAGGAGGGCTTATCGCAGCTGCTGTGGCACTATTTCTTCTGCATTATTTTAACCCTGCAAAAGGTGTGTACCAAAAAACGGACACATTTAATCTGGTAATCCTTGACAGTGGCGATTACTATTATTCCGATGATGGTATTGAAAATGGGATCAGGCTTGCATTAAGGGATTTAAAGGAAGAGCATGGCATTACCATAAAAGTAAAACGTGTTGATGACGGGGGCAATTATGTAAATGGCATTTCTCTTGCAAAGGCATTGTCTGAGGATGATCAGGTGGATGCGGTGATCAGTTTTCAAAATTTCGAATCCATCGGAGCCGAGGCGGATTTTTTTGAACAGGCACAGAAGCCATTCATTGTTACTATGGGATGCTATGATGAGGTGGCAGAAAAGGGATATTCGTATCTGATCACCGATTTTTTAAGTGGAAAAATGATCGGTGAACGGATCGGGGAATATCTCAAAAACAAAAAGAGTTGTCGTGTTGCATTGTGTCATTCGGATACAACCTTTGAAAAGGATGAGATGAAGGGAATCCAATCCGTGATCAACGGGACAGATCAAATGGATATATATCATACACAGACCGGACCCTTTGACGACTCCGGGCTGGCACAGCTTTTGACCGATTGTGACACATTGGAAATTGACGCTGTGGTAGCAAATTTTTATACCCAGACAGACAGTGCCTGGCTGCTTTCCAGACTTCGGCAGAAACGACCGGAGATGATGGTGGTGGGGGATTATGCACTGGACAGCTCGGAAATATTGAAGGAATATGGGAAAGATTTAGAGGGAGTCGTGATCGTTCCGGTGTATCCGTATCAGGAAAGTGAAAAAATGGAGAGGTTTATCAGACGTTACGAAGAAGAAAGCAGCGTGGAGTTTTCCACGGCAGCCGTGCAGTATTATGATCTGTTCCGGATGCTTGGAGAAGCAGCAACAAAGCAAAAAGAAACGGGACGGGCGTTGATGAAGAAACTGAAAAATAAAAAGGGCTATGAAGGCGTGGCAGGCACCATCACATTTGACGGGAAAGGACGTCTTTTTGTAGAAAAATGTCCTGTGTTTATCTGTAAAAACAGTAAATTTGTGCGAGGAGATTAGAATGAAACAGGGAATATTTCAGGAAAAAGCAGTGGAAAGCCTGTCAACACCGGAGCAGCTGGATCAAAGAATTAAGATTATTCCATCTGGGGGATGGATCATGTTTGCCGCTATTGTGATCGGCGTGGCTGCGGCACTGTTGTGGGCGTTTTTTGGGACAGTCTCCAGCGGTGCCAATTATCAGGGCGTTGTATTTGACTATAATGATGTCTTAAGTGTGCGGGCACAGCAGGATGGTCTGCTTCGGGATGTATTGGTGGAGGAGGGAGACCAGGTTGCACGGGGAGATATTATTGCGGTCATAAATAATGAGGAATCCCTGCGGCGGATCAGCGATCTGAGGAACAGGCAGAAGAATGTTTCAAAGGGATCGGCGGAATATGAAAAAATAGAGGAGAAGGTTCGAAACTATCAGGCAGGGTATATGCTGCGAAGTACAGTAGACGGGGTGGTGCAGAAAATTCTGCTTTCAGGACAGGCAGTGGAAAAGGGAGATGTCGCTGCGGTGATCGTTCCACAGGATGAGTATAGTTATCAGGAGGTATACATATATGTGCCCAAGGAGGATATCGGTGCACTGTCCATCGGTATGGAGGCGCAGATTACCCCGTCCTATGTGATGCGGGAAGAATATGGGTATGTGGAGGGAGTGATTTCGCATATTGATGAAAATATTATGACGGAAAATCACATTACAAAGCATATGGGTACCATGGATTATGTAGAAGAGCTTCTTCCTTCCAAAAACTGTGTAGAGGTGACGATACAGCTTAGTGTCCGTGAAAACGGACAGGGAGGATATGTCTGGTCTAATCCGAAGGGGGAGGCACTTAGTATTAAATCCGGCGATCGGTGCAAGGTCCGGATCATCAAACAGGAATATCACCCGTATGAATTGATCATAAAAGAGAGGTAATGGAGGCGGATATGAGAAAGATAAAAAAAGTACCCGTAATCCTGCAGATGGAGGCAGTGGAATGTGGGGCTGCTTCTCTGACCATGATCCTGGCATATTATAAAAAATATATTCCTCTGGAAAAGATGCGGATCGAATGTAATGTGACCAGAGACGGAAGCTCTGCAAAATATATTGTGAAGGCTGCGATGCACAACGGGCTGGAGGCTAAGGCTTATAAAATGGATCCGGAGCAGATCCGGCAGAGGGAGGATTTTCCCATGATCATTCACTGGAACTTTAATCATTTTGTGGTTCTTTGCGGATTTGATGGGGAGGAGGCGGTGATCAATGATCCGGCTTCCGGCAAAATCAAGGTTGCGGCGGATGTTTTTGACCGGTCCTTTACCGGTATTGCTATGTGTTTCCGGCCGGGAGAGAAATTTCAGCCGCAGGGAAGTCCGAAAACGACGAAAAGTTTTCTGGGACGGGAGCTCGCGCGGATGAAACCGGCATTGTTTTTTGTGACGATCCTGGGGATTATCTACAGTCTGATTCAGATATTATCTCCGGTATTTTATAAGATTTTTACAGACCGGATTCTTTTGGGAGGAGCACCGGAATGGATGGAGCCGTTGATGCTTATTATGCTGGCGGCAGCAGCTGCTCTTTTGGTCAGCGGATGTCTGAAAAATCTTTTTTTGCAAAAAATGATGGCGAAATTCCGGATCTGTAACACTTCTCGGTTTTTTTGGAAGATTCTGCGTCTTCCTATGTCGTTTTTTGATCAGCGTTTCAGTGGGGATATTGTATCGCGGGAGCAAAATAACGAAGAAATCGCGGCAATTTTATTTCAGAGGATCGTTCCGTCGATTATGGATCTGGTGCTGGTGTGCTGTCTGATGTTTCTGATGTTTCTGCTGGATCCCCAGATGGCAGGAGTTGTGCTTGCGGCAGGAGTAATGCAGTTATTATGTATATTGGCATTGACGGAAAATTACGGAAACTTAAGCCGGGGGCTTGGACGGGATGGAGGAAAATTGTCCGGGATCAAGCTGTCGGGGATTTCTATGATCGAGACGGTAAAGGCCAGTGGCGCAGAAAGAGGAATTGTTGAAAAAATTTTGGGTTATCAGGCAAAGTATGACAATGCAGCACTGAAAATGGCAAGCAGCCGGATTTATCTGGAAACCCTGCCGGGACTTCTGGAGGGAATCTGCAATGGTCTGATCCTGATCTTGGGCATACAGGCTGTATTTCAGGGGAAACAGACCATCGGTACTCTTGTGGCATTTCAGGCATTTCTGCAGCTTTGTTTTGCTCCCATGGCGTCTCTGGCCGGATGTATTCAGGCATTGCAGGAGATGAAGGGAAGTATTGAGCGGGTTCAGGATGTATTTGAATATGAGGAAGAAATAGATGAAACAAAAATATTCTGCGCGGCACAGGAAGGAAAGGAGCGGCTGGAAGGGAGAATTGATATGAAAAATATCACGTTTGGCTACAGCCCCGCCGCCCCACCGCTGATCCGGGATTTTGATATGCATGCGGAACCGGGACAGGTGATCGCTCTGGTGGGAGGCAGTGGAAGTGGAAAATCGACACTGGCAAAGCTGTTATGCGGTTTATATCCATGCAATTCCGGGGAGATCCGATATGATGATATCCCTATTGGTGAGCTGGATCATTATCTTTTTCATTCCTCTGTCGCAGTGGTAGATCAGAACATTTCATTGTTTGGAGGAAGCATATGGGACAATATTACCCTGTGGAACGAAGAAATCAGTCAGGAAAAGGTGGTGGAGGCGTGTAAGGATGCCTGTATTCATCAGGATATTTTGATGAGAAAAAATGGGTATCAGTATGAGATCAGTGAAGGTGGCTCTGATTTTTCGGGAGGACAGAGACAGCGGTTGGAGATTGCCAGGGCATTTGTTATGGAGCCCGGGGTCATGATCCTCGATGAAGCGACGTCTGCGCTGGATGTGATGACAGAACAGAAAATTATGGGAGCTGTCCGAAAAAGGGGACTCACTTGTATTATTATTGCCCATCGGTTATCGACTATCCGTGATGCAGATGAAATTATTATGCTGGAGCAGGGTGTGGTAAAGGAAAGAGGAACTCACGAGGAATTGATGAAACAGGAGGGAGCTTATGCGGCATTGTTACATTCCGATTAGCGAAAGGAGAATGGCTTGAACCAGATAGAAAAGAAAAGGGAACGGGAGAAACAGATGCTTCAGGAATCCTGTCTGCGGCTGTATGATCTCCTGGAAAATGAAAAAGAAACGGCGGGTGGTGTGGACCGGGGAGAACAAAGCCAGCTCCGGCGGGTTTTACAGTATTATCATCTGCCCATAAAGGAATCCGCTGCAGGTCTGCAGCACGAAAATATAGAACATATGCTTCGACGGAGTGGTCTGATCACAAGGAGGATCACTCTGGACGGTGCATGGTGGAAGGAGGCGTCGGTACCGCTTCTGCTTACGGATGAGGAAGGAAAGCAGTATACGGCAATTCCTTCCGGGGGAGGGAGATATTGTGTCTGGAGGGATGGAAAAGAGCAGCGCCTTAATTCCCAAAATACGACAGATTTTCAAAGTATAGCCTATTGCTTTTATAAGCCATTTCCATCGGATCAAAAAGGAATGAAAATGGTATGGCGTTTCCTGTGGGAGAGCATTTCCGTATGGGATATTTTTGTGATTCTTGGAATCAGTCTCATGGTGGAGTTATGTGGTCTGATCCTGCCATACATTAACAGTGTTGTGTATAACACGGTTATTCCCTCCGGCACATCTAGACAGATTCCGGGAATTGTGGTGCTGGTGATCAGCACAGTATTCTTTTCTGCTTTGATCTCACTATATAAGGAAATCTCTGTGGCACGGATTGGGGAAAAAATGAAAACTGCCGGACAGAGTGCTGTCTGGTGGCGGCTGCTGCAGCTTCCGGCATCTTTTTTTAAGAGGTATGATTCGGGAGAATTATATCAGAGAGCCGATGCTATAGAGGATATCTGTAAGACGATCGGAGGCAGAATGATTCCTTCCGCTCTGACGGCAGTTTTATCTTTGATCTATCTGTTTCAGGTATCCTTTTTTGCAGAACGGCTGTTACTGCCGTCTGTTGTGATCATTTGTGCGCAGATGATCAACATTGCTCTGACCGGGATTTTACAGATCCGTCTCAGGGAAAAAGAAAATAAAGTACATACGCAGGTGACAAGTATTTCTTTTCAGTTGATCAAAGGAATTCAGAAAATAAAAACGGCAGGAGCGCAGATCCCGGCATTTGGCCGGTGGGCAAAGGTATGGGAAAATATGCCGGTGATGGGACATCCATGGATTACGATCTCTCCGATTATTGGTAAAGTAATAACGCTGGTGGGAAGCATTGCGTTGTACTGCATTGCATGGAAAAGTGAAATATCTGCTTCGAATTATATTGCATTTCAGACGGCGTTTTCGTCTTTTGTGGTGTCTGTCATGATGCTGGCGGATTTTGGATTTCAGTTTGGAAGTCTGAAACCGGCGGTGAATATGCTGCGTCCCCTGATGGAGGAAAGTCCGGAATTATATGAGAACCGGGAATATGTAGAGCAGTTGAACGGACAAATTGAACTAAATCAGGTCCGCTTCCGCTATATACCGGATATGCCCTATGTGCTGGATGGTCTTAATCTGCAGATTAAAGCCGGAGAATATCTCGGAATTGTGGGGGAGTCCGGCTGTGGTAAATCCACTTTAATGAGGATTCTCCTTGGCTTTGAAACGCCGGAAACCGGCTCCGTTTATTTTGACGGACGTGATCTGGGGCAGCTCGATCTTCCTTCTCTGCGGCGCCGGATCGGAGTGGTACTGCAGGATGGAAAATTATTTGCCGGTGATATTTTTGATAATATCGCGATCTGTGCCCCGTGGCTTACCATGGAGGAGGCATGGGAGGCGGCAGAACGGGCCGGTTTTGCGGAAGACATCCGTCAGATGCCTATGGGAATGTTTACGATGATCTCGGAGGAGGGGGGAGGAATCTCCGGGGGGCAGAGACAACGGCTGCTGATCGCCAGAGCCCTTGCCAGTGATCCGGGGGTTCTTCTCTTTGACGAAGCCACGTCAGCTCTGGATAATGAAACCCAGTCAAAGGTGGTGGACACCCTGAAAAATATGAATTGTACCAGAGTGGTGATCGCACATCGTCTGTCCACGATCCGGGACTGTGACCGGATCATTTATCTGGAACATGGCAGGGTGGTGGAACAGGGAGACTTTGAAGGACTAATGGAGAAAAACGGGAAATTTGCAAAGATGGCACAACGTCAGCTGCTATAGAAAGAAATGAGGTGAAAATATGTTTACCGCGATCAAAAAACTGGAAATAAAACAGAAGGATATCATTTTCTTGCTGTTATCCCTGCTGCTGTTTGTGGCAGGAATACTGCAATGGTGGTGCTTTCCGCAGACATCTTCCTTGAAAGAAGTCATAGAAAATCCGTACTTTACCACCAGGGATGAGCAGGGAAATCATTATATTATTAATAAGGGGAAAAGTGAAGTGCTCAAGGTGTCGAAGGAGAACCGGATCATGTCAAGGTTATCCTGGGACAATCACGAAGCAGACTGCTTTGGGGAGGCCGATGAAGTTGCAGTAGACCGAAAAGGCAATATATATGTACTGGATGTTATATGGAATGACACCGGTCTGGGGCTTGCGATGGAACGGGTACTGCGTTATACGCCGGATGGAAAATTTGACCGGGTTGTATTTGAAAAGGACTATTCCAAAACCATGATCACAAAGCGTCATCTGTTCTCTCTTGTCCGTATCGGGGACGAGATACATTTTGCAGAGGTACATCCGGATGGAAAAGGATTTTCTACCTATATATTAAAGAGTGGCTGGAATAAGGCTGAGAAGTCTGTGGAATTTGACTGGGACAGTGCGATTGAAATTCAGGATTTTGCGCTGGATAAAAAGCTGGGTTATTTTGTGATCAAAAATGGAACAATTTATTCCTTTGACTCTGCAAAGATCCGGGTTGCCTATCAGGTGGCAGACAGACAATATATGCTTCCCTACAGCCTGTCCAGTCAGAATGGAGTCCTTTATTTTTCGGATATCTGCAATCAGGCGGTCTATCAGCTGGATGGCAGCAGGGCGAAGCTTCTGTATGGAAAAGAGGATTTTGAAAAAATAACTTCCGGCCAATTAGGGCAGGATATTTTAGAAACCATAAACGTGACAGGAGAAGGAAAAGAACAGATCCTGTCAGTAACCTGGAATAACCGGGTGACAGAAATCGGGATGAACTGCAGTCAGGATGTCAGCCCGTCGTCAGAAATGAATTATACCCGGACTTCTGTCCTTCTTCTGGGACTGCGATATTTTTGCCTGGGGATAGCGTCAGTCATAGCGGCATATTATCTGGCAGTTCTGGTAAAATATCTGATCGTGTCAGGTATCTTTCTCCAAAAGAAATTTACGATTTTTATGATATTGGGAGTCAGTGTTTCTGCAATGGTTGTAATGATGAGCATGCTACAGAGATTTAAGGAAAATTATGTGCAGGAGCAGATCAGCAGCATGTGTACCGTGACCCAGATCGCATCCGAAATTATGGACGTGTCAGCATTAAAGCATGTAACATATCCGTCGGATTATGGATCAGAGGATTACCGGAAACTGCAGGAGTGTATGAATGATCTGATCGATGTGACCAGTGAGTACAGCGAAAATTTATATTGTAATATCGTAAAGGTATCCGGGGACAGGGCATATGCTCTGGCGTATCTTGATAATTCCGTGGGTGGTTATTTTCCGTTGGATGAAGGAGAGGCAGCAGAGGCAAAGAAAGTTTACCGGACGGGGAAAAAACTGATCAATGATGGCAAACAGGATGCAACAGGTTCGTATGTTTATGTAAAAACACCGGTAAAAGATAAGTCAGGTAAAGTGATCGGCATTATAGAAATCGGTATGGTGTCGGATACCCTGTCGGGAATGATCGACTCCATAAAAACGAAAATTATGGTAGAGATCGCATTGATGGTGATCATTGCCGTCTTTATTTTAAATGAATGTCTTGCATTTATTGAGGATCGCCGGGAATGGACCGGTAAAAGAAAACAGCAGGGAAAGAAAAGCTTTCCGATTCCGTACCTGCGGATCATTACATTTTTTGTATTTGCCGCTTATAATATGCCTACCAGTTTTTTGCCGGTGTATATTGAAAAGTTTTACCGGGAAGATTTTCCAATTTCCAGAGAGCTGGCGGGTTCATTGCCCCTGACGGTTAATTTTGCCATGATCGGCATATTGTCAATATTTTGCACCGGACTTTTGCGTAAATTTGGTTTCCGGCTTGTCATGGCGGCGGGGGCTCTGTGTTGTGGTATTGGGGAGATTTCCATGGCATTGGCAGAAAATTATGCCATGGTTCTGGGCGGATTGATCATGGGAGGTGCCGGCTGCGGTCTTGTGATGAATGGTTTGTCTATTATGGCAGCGAATCAGGAGGGGGAGGATCAGACAAAAGGATTTTCCGTGATCAATGGTGCGATATTATCCGGAATGATCTCCGGTACGGTGATCGGAGCCGCTCTTGCAGAAAATCTGGGTGAATCACGGATGTTCTTTTTCTCGGCGGCAATCTGGGTAAGTATGCTGTTATTGATCTTTGTTATCGGCGGAGTCTTTCATATGTCAGAAGAAAAACGGCAGAAGCATACCGGAAAACTGGCATTTCTGTTTTCCGGACCGGTGCTTGGCTACTTGCTTCTTGTGGTGGTTCCTTATGTGGTCATCAATGGATTTACCAGTTATTTTCTGCCGATCTTTGGTGACAGCTATGGCCTCAGTGAGTCTCAGACCAGTCTTTTGCTTGTCATGAATTGTCTGGTGGGAATTTTCCTCAGCGAGGCATTGACGGGTCTTACCATGAAATATCTGGGAAGAGGAGCCATTTATCTGTCCAGTGCTCTTTCCTTGGGGGCAGTGCTTCTGTTTGGATATTTTCAGAACCTGCCTATGCTGGCTCTTACACTGTTTCTTTTGGGAGCTTCCAAAAGTTTTGGAGCGGCAGGAAGGGAAATTCTGTTTTGCAGACAGCCTGTGGTGGCACAATACGGAGAGGATGAGGCTATGGGATATTATAATCTGGCAGATAATCTGGGCGAATCCATTGGAACCATGGTGTTTGGTGGAATGCTCAGCATAGGACTTGTGACAGGTATGTGGATCTTTACGGGGATCTCTGCTGTGACTCTGGGGATATACACCTTGATGGGAAAGAAAATGGAATAAATTTACTTATAAGTTATAGAAAAATATAAATTGCTGACTTGAAAATATAAATTGAAAAATAGGTATTGCAATCGCGTGAAAAATGTTGTAAACTATTGATTTGTGATACGTTTATTTTTCCTTGTTCTCTCCTGTCGGGGCAAAGCATGCAGGGACATGCCGCAGTCGGTTATCACACGGAGGCGGAGCCATGGAGAGAGCCAGAGACCAAAAGGAGGTACAGACAACTATGAACAAGTATGAATTAGCGTTAGTTGTCGATGCTAAGATCGAAGAGGATGTAAGAGTAGCAACTGTCGAGAAGGCAAAGGACTATGTGACCAAATTCGGCGGTAACATCACAAATGTGGATGAGTGGGGCAAGAAGAAGCTTGCTTACGAGATCCAGCACATGAAGGAAGGCTACTACTACTTTATTCAGTTCGATGCTGAGGCAGATGTTCCGGGACAGCTTGAGCAGGCAGTCCGCATTATGGATCATGTTCTCAGATTCTTATGCATCAGACAGGAAGCATAGGAGAAAGGAAGGTGTTTCCTAAGTGAATAAGGTTATTTTGATGGGTCGTCTGACCCGTGATCCGGAGATTCGTTATTCTTCCGGAGAGAATCAGACAGCAATTGCAAGATATACGCTTGCAGTCGATCGTAGATTTAAACGTCAGGGTGATGATCAGTCAGCAGACTTTATCAACTGTGTCGTATTCGGCAGAGGTGCAGAGTTCGCTGAGAATTATCTTCATCAGGGTACCAAGATTGCGGTAACCGGACGTATTCAGACCGGAAGCTATACCAACAAGGAAGGCAACCGTGTTTATACGACCGATGTAGTTGTAGAGGAGCAGGAGTTTGCCGAGAGCAAAGCGGCTGCAGCAAACTACAACGGAAACAGAGATGGCTATCAGCAGGCTCCATCAAGACCTGAGCCGACACAGGCAGCAGGAGATGGATTCATGAACATTCCGGATGCCATCGAAGAGGAATTGCCATTTAACTAGACTTGGATGGCGGAGATTATGATTAGGAGGTTTTATCATGGCTTATAATAAAGGCGATAGAGACGGTGCTCCAGCAAAGAGAAGACCGATTCGCAGAAGAAAAAAAGTTTGTGCTTTCTGTGCAGACAAAGAGCATGATTTCATTGATTACAAGGATACCAACAAATTAAAGAGATATGTCTCTGAGAGAGGTAAGATTCTTCCTAGAAGAATTACTGGAAACTGTGCAAAGCATCAGAGAGCTCTGACAGTCGCTGTAAAGCGCGCTCGTCACGTAGCACTTATGCCATACACTACAGACTAATAGTCAGACAGACTTATGAGCGGCAGCTCTTTCGAAGTGATTCGGGAGGCTGCCGTTTTTTGTTAAGAAAGTTTTCATTATCAAATCTTGCATTCTATGAATCGACGGCTTGAAAAAGCCGCCGATTTGTGCTATTCTGTCCAGTACAGCGAATGATCGATCTGGCAAAGATTTCATTTTCGCTGTACTATATGAGCGGTATTCGGAGAGAAACTGCATCAGGGAGAGCGGCTGGAGCCGCGAAGGTTAGTGGTATAATGATATGACAGACGATAGTGGAAATGATTTCAATGAGATTGGAAGCGGCTGCTTCTTATCACCACAGGGAGGTTTCCTATGAGGATCGGAATAATAGGAGCTGGAAAGGTCGGAACGACATTAGGGAAATACCTGTCCATTCATGGAAAGAATGTCACCGGATTTTACAGCAGGACGCATGAAAGCGCTGACGAAGCAGCGACTTTTGCGGAAACAGAGACATATTCTTCTCTTTGTAAGCTGGTGGAGAAGAGTGATGTTATTTTTATTACAACGCCGGATGGCGTGATCCCTCAGGTGTGGGGGGACCTTTTGCATCAGGACATTTCAAATCGCATTATCTGTCATTTTAGTGGTTCATTATCATCTCATGTATTTTCTGGTCGGGAAGAGGCAGGAGCCTCAGGTATCTCGATGCATCCGATGTACGCGTTCAGCGATAAATTTCATTCATACGAACAGTTTCATACAGCGTATCTGACATTGGAGGGTGACCCGGAGGCGGTTGCAGTCATGAAGCCCATGTGGGAAGCGATTGGTCATCATGTGCTGACTTTGAAGGCGGAGGATAAGATTAAATATCACGCGGCAGCGGCCATGGCGAGTAATGAAATGCTTGGCCTGATGCAGGCGAGCCTTGATATCCTGTCAGAATGTGGCTTCTCCGAGAAGGATTCTATGGCACTTCTGACACCGTTGGTACAGGGGAATATTGCTTCTATGCTGGAAAAGGGATGCGTGAATGCGCTGACGGGACCGGTAGAACGTGGTGACGCACAGACGGTCCGGAAGCATCTGCAGGCACTGGAGGGCAGCAAGGCAGGAAAGATTTATCAGAGCCTTGGAAGCACCATGGTAGAGCTTGCAAAGCGGCGCAATCCTGATCGGGACTATACACCGGTCCGGACGTTGTTTGAAAAGAGCATGGATTAAGAGTTTTAACAGACAACATCCATCTGTCCGTAAAATGGAACAGAACAGAAATCGTTACTGGTTACGCACAGACGTGAACAGTGACAGGAAATGCGACTATCAAAAGATAGCGGATATTCAGAAAGGCTGGTAATCAAATGAAAAACACAGTACAAACATGGAGACAGGCAAAACAGGACGGCGTAAAGATCGCAATGCTCACCGCATACGATTACTCTACGGCAAAGCTGGAGGACGAGGCTGGAATTAACGGGATTCTGGTAGGAGATTCCCTTGGGAATGTAATTCTTGGATACGAGGACACACTTTCCGTTACTATGGAGGATATGATCCATCACGGTGCGGCCGTTTCCCGTGGAGCCCAAAACGCCCTTGTGATGATCGATATGCCATTTATGTCATATCAGACATCCGTTTATGATGCGGTTGTCAATGCAGGACGTCTGATGAAGGAAGGCCGTGGTAATGCAGTAAAGCTGGAGGGAGGCAAGGAGGTTTGTCCGCAGATCAAAGCCATCGTGGACGCAGGAATCCCGGTATGTGCCCATCTGGGATTGACCCCACAGCATGTCAATGCGTTTGGCGGCAATAAGGTACAGGGAAAGAGCACAGAGGCTGCTCAGAGTATTATTGATGCTGCACTTGCCGTACAGGAAGCAGGAGCATTTGCGGTTGTTCTGGAATGTATTCCTGCAAAGCTCGCACAGATCATCACAGACAAGCTGGAAATTCCGACGATCGGTATCGGTGCCGGTGTGGGCTGCGACGGACAGATCCTTGTATATCAGGATATGCTTGGAATGTTCTCGGATTATTCTCCAAAGTTTGTAAAAAGGTTTGCTGAGGTCGGAGAGGTAATGAAGGAAGGCTTTGCCAAGTACATAAAGGAAGTACAGGAAAGCACTTATCCGGCACAGGAACATACCTTTAAGATAGATGACGATGTATTGGACAAGTTATATTGATTGGCGTGAAAGGAAGTAAGACAAAATGAAAATTGTAAATACAGTAGCAGAGGTAAGAGAACAGGTAAAAGAGTGGAGAAAACAGGGACTGACGGTTGGATTGGTGCCAACTATGGGATATCTCCATGAGGGACATAAAAGTCTGATTGACAGGGCTGTAGCAGACAATGACCGTGTCGTTGTCAGTGTATTTGTCAATCCGATGCAGTTTGGACCAAGTGAGGATCTGGAAAGTTATCCAAGAGATATGGACAGGGATGCAGCACTCTGTGAGGATGCAGGAGCAAGCCTGATCTTCCATCCGGAGCCATCGGAAATGTATCATGATGATTTTTCAAGCTTTGTGGATATGAGTACATTAACAGGCGGCCTTTGCGGGAAGACAAGACCTATTCACTTCCGGGGAGTTTGTACCGTAGTCTCCAAGCTTTTTAATATTGTGACACCGGACAGAGCATATTTCGGACAGAAGGATGCCCAGCAGTTGGCAGTGATCCGTCATATGGTATCGGATCTCAACTTTGGCATTGAGATCGTAGGATGCCCGATCATCCGTGAGGAGGATGGACTTGCCAAAAGCTCCAGAAATACTTATCTTAGCCCGGAAGAGAGAAAAGCAGCACTCGTATTATCACGTTCCTTGAAGCTTGGTAAAAAGCTGATTGAAGATGGCGAGAAGGATGCCAGGAAAGTGATTGCAGCCATTCGCGGGGAGATCGAGAAGGAGCCTCTGGCAAAGATTGATTATGTGGAGATTGTAGACTGGAATACTCTGGAGCCGGTAGAGAGCACGGAGGGTGAAATTCTGACGGCCATGGCGGTTTATATTGGCAAAACAAGACTGATCGACAACTTTATTAAATGACCCGCCAAACATCATTAAATAACGACGAATTACAAAGAGACAGGCAGAGTGGTGCAATACAAATTGTTTGCTGATTGCAACACACTGATGCAAAAAAGGAGATTGAACAACATGCAGATTACAATGTTAAAGGGCAAGATCCATCGTGCCGTGGTACAGCAAGCGGAGCTTAATTATGTGGGAAGCATTACCGTGGATCCGGAGCTGATGGAGCAGGCGGGAATTCTGGAATATGAACTGGTTCAGATCGTGGATGTGGAAAACGGCAACCGTTTCGAGACATATACAATCGCCGGAGAGCCGGGGAGTGGCATGATCTGTCTGAACGGAGCAGCGGCAAGACAGGCGCAGGTAGGGGATCATGTCATCATTATGTGCTATTGCCGGATGACGCCGGAGGAAGCGAAGGATCACAAGCCGAAGGTGGTATTTGTGGATGAACAAAATCATATCAGCCGTGTGACAAATTATGAAAAGCACGGACAGTTATCGTAAGGATGAAATGATCTGACATACTATACAGCAAGGAGACATGAACATGTTAAAGGGAAAAACGATCGTATTGGGTGTGACGGGCAGTATTGCCGCTTACAAAATTGCAAATCTTGCAAGCATGCTGGTAAAGCTTCATGCGGATGTACAGGTGCTTATGACAAAGAATGCCACCAATTTTATTCACCCGACGACATTTGAGACGCTGACAAGCCACAAGTGTCTGATCGATACATTTGACCGCAATTTTCAGTATAGTGTAGAGCATGTGGCTCTGGCAAAGCAGGCGGATGTGGTTCTGATCGCACCGGCCTCCGCCAATGTGATCGGCAAGCTTGCCAATGGTATTGCGGATGATATGCTGACCACAACGGTTATGGCATGCCGCTGCAAAAAGATCATTTCTCCGGCGATGAACACGGCTATGTATGAGAATCCGATCGTCCAGGACAATCTCAAAAAGTTAAAACATTACGGTATGGAGATCATTGAGCCGGCTGTGGGGTTGCTGGCCTGTCATGATGTCGGGGCCGGAAAGCTGCCGTCAGAGGATATTCTGCTGCAGTATATTCTCAAAGAAGCTGCCTGTGAGAAAACCATGGCAGATAAGCGGGTTCTTGTAACAGCAGGGCCTACAGTGGAAGCGATTGATCCGGTCCGCTATATTACCAATTATTCTACCGGGAAGATGGGATATGCCATTGCGCGGGAGGCGATGCTTCGGGGCGCAAAGGTAACGCTGGTGACCGGTCCGGTAGCGATCGACCCGCCAATGTTTGTGGATGTGGTGCCGGTGACGAGTGCGGCAGATATGTTCGAGGCTGTGACCGGCCGGGCACAGGAACAGGATATTATTATTAAGGCGGCTGCGGTTGCAGATTATACGCCAGTTACTACAGCAACCGAAAAGATCAAAAAGAAGGATGGGGACAATGCCATTGCACTGACCCGTACCAAAGATATTCTCGGATGGCTGGGAGAACACCGCAGAGAGGGGCAGTTCCTTTGTGGTTTTTCTATGGAAACACAGAACATGCTGGAAAATTCCCGTCAGAAACTGACAAAAAAGAACGTGGATATGATCGTTGCCAATAATCTTAAGGTGCAGGGTGCCGGATTTGGCGGAGACACCAATGTGGTGACGCTGATCACAGCAGATGGAGCAACGGAGCTGCCACTGCAGTCCAAGGAGGAGGTAGCAGGAAAGCTGCTGGAAGAGATTATGGAGAAAATGCAGGGATGATGCATGGGGCTCATATCAGGAGCTTCTTTGGACCTCCGTCATGCGCAAAGATCACGTGATTGTCAGTACATTACTTCCACCAGAAACAGCCCCGGTGCCGGAGCGGTAAAACCTGCTTCGCGGCGGTCAAGGGACTGCAGAATGCGGGGGATATCCTCTGCGGATCTCTGGCCGCTTCCAACCTCAAGAAGTGTTCCGGTCAGGATACGCACCATATGATATAAAAATCCATTGCCGTAGAAATCCAGAGTGATCCGGTCGTTATCGTTGGCGATCCGGATATCCCGGATCGTACGGACAGTGGATTTTTTCATGTGGCGGTTATCGCAAAAGCTTTTAAAATCATGCTCCCCCGTCAGATACGCAGCAGCCTTTTTCATTTCTTTTATATCATAGGGGATGCGCGCTTCGTGTCCGGAAGGAATCCGGGCTGCGTAACGCCGTTCAAATACATTAGGCACTATTGCATTGTCGATCACATAGCGGTAGTGCTTTTCCTTTGCATTGAGTCTGGCATGGAAGCGTGTGGGTGCTTCCTCTACCGAAATGACGCGGATATCCATCGGAAGGGCATGATTAAAATAATCCCGGATATAATCGGTATCAGCAAGTTTTTTCTCACAGCGGAAATTGGCTGTCTGTCCCAAAGCATGGACACCGGCGTCTGTCCGGCCGGAGCCATTGACATCGGTTGGAGTACCGGTGAGCTTTCCTGCAATGGTTTCCAGCTTTGCCTGTATCGTGTTGTCTGTATTACCCTGCTTTTGCCAGCCGCTGTAACGGGTGCCGTCGTATTGCAGGATCAGTTTATAGTTATTCATAGTAATCCTCATTTCCGGTGATCTTTTATATGTCACGCATCAAATCCTAAATCTGAAATTATGTCATGTCACAATTCTATCAGAATACATTTCCCGATTCAAGAATGTATCTACTGTCTATGAAAGCCGGTCATATCTTCACAAATCTTTCATATATTTCCATAGATTCTCTGTTGATGAAATATCTCATCAGGTGTAAAATAGAAGTATCAAATTGTACGACAAATCTATCTTGTCGATGGAATTGTCAGATTTTAAAGGAGGGTAATATTTATGGCAAGATTTACGTTACCAAGAGATCTGTATCACGGCAAGGGGGCATTGGAGGCCCTGAAGGACTTTGAAGGAAAGAAGGCAATCATCTGTGTGGGCGGCGGTTCCATGAAGAGAAATGGGTTCCTGGATAAGGCAATCGGTTATCTGAAGGAAGCAGGCATGGAGGTTGATCTGATCGAGGGCATTGAAAGATATGCTCACCGAAGGCTCCGCCGAAATGTGTTTTGAACTGGGCGAGTATTTCCACGAGAGAGGCGATGATTCCGAGGCGTCACTGTGGTATTACAATGCGATGCATGAGGCGCCGAGCATATTGAATATTCATACGTCGACGGATTGGCCGGAGAAACGGCTGGCGGAGATTGAAAAATAGCAGATATATCAAATAAACAAGGGATGATTTCTAATTTTATCAGTTATAACTGATAAAATTCAAAATTGTTCCTTGTTTTTTTGTTGTAAATGGGATTAATTTTGCGAAAGAAGTTGAAGTGCGGCGTGTTTTCATGTATAATATTAACGCATGTGCTTTTTGATGCAAATAATCGGTGCCGCGAAGGCGGGACATTAAGGAGGAATGGCTATGGTAACAGCCGTTGTAGGAGCAAACTGGGGAGACGAAGGAAAAGGAAAGATTACGGATATGCTCGGTGAAGAGTCCGATATTATCGTACGCTTTCAAGGAGGCAGTAATGCAGGTCATACTATTGTAAATGATTATGGTAAATTTGCCCTTCATATTCTGCCGTCCGGCGTTTTTTATAACCATACGACAAGTGTTATCGGAAATGGTGTTGCGCTGAATATTCCGGATTTATTTAAGGAAATTCAGGGAATTGTTGATCGTGGTGTACCGATGCCGAAGATTAAAGTTTCGGACCGCGCCCAGATTGTGATGCCATATCATATTTTGTTTGACCAGTATGAGGAAGAGCGTCTGGCTGGAAAATCATTTGGTTCGACAAAATCCGGTATTGCGCCATTCTATTCTGATAAATATGCAAAAGTCGGAATTCAGGTTTCCGAACTTTTTGATGAAGAACTTCTACGTGAGAAGTTAGAGCGCATTTGTGTTCAGAAAAATGTTATTTTAGAGCATTTGTATCACAAACCAACGTTGAATGTTGACGAATTGATGGATACACTGCGCGAGTACCGCAAGATGGTTGAGCCATATGTATGTGATGTGTCTGCCTTCCTTTTTGAGGCAAGAGAGCAGGGCAAGAGAATTTTGTTAGAAGGACAGCTTGGTTCCTTGAAAGACCCTGACCATGGTATTTATCCGATGGTTACATCTTCTTCTACACTCGCAGGTTATGGTGCAGTGGGAGCAGGACTTCCACCATATGAGATTAAGAGAATTGTTACGGTTGTTAAGGCATATTCAAGTGCTGTTGGAGCCGGTGAATTTGTCAGTGAAATTTTTGGAGAAGAGGCAGATGAATTAAGACGCCGCGGTGGTGACGGCGGTGAGTACGGTGCTACGACAGGCCGCCCAAGACGTATGGGTTGGTTT
>ERZ773108.1370-NODE-1370-length-24695-cov-6.680398_pt1 | contig 24695 bp, 20 predicted proteins | sample MGYA00580570_ERZ773108 | MGnify/ENA primary metagenome ERZ773108 (study PRJEB29015, sample SAMEA2737840) | human gut metagenome | biome: human gut; feature: human-associated habitat; material: faeces | place: China | collected 2012 ...
TTTCTATCCATACCACCGGGGCGGCTGCCCCGGCAGGAACTTTTCTCTTATTATAACACCAATCTTGTGAAATCACAATTTATTCTTGTAGCCTGCCGCTGATACCGTCTGGATTGGTTTTTCCTTTCTTTTTGTTCCCTTTAATTAGCCATGAACTGCTTCATGCCCTGAGATTTAGCACCAGATAGCCATAGGTAAGCATTTGATATGATCTCCAGCTTTTCCCCGGCTCCACACCGTGCGTGCAGCTTTCACCGCACACGGCGTTCCATCGAATTTGGTCATACAGGGCTTGCGACACTTTGTGTGTGCTTCTTTTGCCAAATTCGACTTGTGGCCTTTCCTCCACCGTTTACTTTTTCACGGCTTCATAGGTACTACGCCACTACTTTCACTGAAACAAAGAATGGTTATTGCCTTCTCACGAAGGTATTCCCATCCACCATCTCGCAGCCTTGCAACAGGCTAAATGTTTTCAGCTTCCTGCGTTCCGACATTTCTATCATGGGCCGCACCCGGCCGAGAGCTCCCGTGGCAGCGGAATCAAACGGCCCGGGATATTGGCTTCCGTGCAGTGCTTTTCCCAAGCCATGGCTTCCACGGTCGCATGGAATGAAAGGACGATATAAGGCCGTTTTGCACGCATCTTATTCCTCCTGCGCCAGCTGGCGGACCGCAGCCGCGGCCTGCAGCACTTCCTGCTCGGTGTTCGTGTGTGAAAAGCTGAACCGCACCACACCCTGCTCTACGGTCCCCAATGCCTTGTGCATCAACGGAGCACAGTGCGCACCGGCCCGCACGCAGATGCCGTAATCTTCCCATAGAATGTCTGCCACCCGGGCAGAGTCTTCTCCAGCCAGATTCAGCGAGACAATGGGTGCACGCTCCTGTGCTGCAAAGATCACTTCATGCTCTCCCACGATATTTCCACCGCGCACTGCGGAAATTCCGATCTCGTATTTTTCTCTCTTCTTTCTCTCCCGGCTTCTGTCATAAACATAGGCATACTTCTCATTCAGCGCCTCATTCATGGAGTCTGCCAGAGCGAGAGCCGTTCCGCTCGGTGCATCCAATTTCTGATTGTGGTGTTTCTCCACGATCTCCATATCGAAACCTGCCGGTGCGAGCGTTAAAGCCGCCTTTTTCAAAAGTTCCATCAGCATATTGATGCCGAGTGACATATTGGCTGATTTTAAGACTGCCACATGTCCGCTGACCTGTTTTACTTTTGCGAGCTGTTCCTCGGACAAACCGGTCGTGCACAATACAACCGGCACCTGTTTTTCCTCACAGTAGATGAGCAGATCATCCACTGCCTTTGCATTTGAGAAATCAATCACTGCATCTGCCTTCACGTCGCAGACGGAGATATTCGGAAATACCGGATAATCATTTTTGATCCCGTCATACAGATCAATACCTGCCACGATCTCAATTTCCGGATCATCCTTGCACATCTCCGTGATCGTCTGTCCCATTTTTCCATTGCATCCATGCATAATTACTTTTGTCATACTTAAAAATCCACCTTTCGAATTTTATCTTTGGATATGATTTATCAAAAAATCCAAAAAGACTGCCGCACCCGGATACGACAGTCTCTTCCTTTTAATCTAAAATGCCATATGCTTTCATTGCATCTGCCAAAACAGTTGCATTTGCATCGGTCATCTCCGTCAAAGGAGAACGAAGTGTTCCAACTTCTCTTCCCATGAGGTTTAACGCTTTCTTCACCGGAATCGGGTTGACCTCTGAGAATAATGCACTGACAAGCGGCTGTGCCTCTCTCTGTATCTTCATTGCAGTCTGTAAGTCTCCGTCAAAGAAACTCTGGCACATGCCATGTACTTTGGCAGGTGCAACATTTGACCATACAGAGATCACTCCGATCGCACCGATCGCCATAAGCGGAACTACAATTCCATCCTCGCCGGAATAAAGGTCGATCCTGCCATCGGTCAGATACATTAACTGTGATGCCTGTGCAACACTTCCTGTCGCCTCTTTGATTGCTACTACATTTTCAACTTCCTTAAAAATCTTAGCTGCTGTCTCCGGAAGAATATTGCATCCGGTTCTTCCAGGTACATTATACATGATGATCGGTAACTTTGTACACTCTGCAATTTCAGAATAATAACGTACCAGACCGCCCTGTGTACATTTATTATAATAAGGTGTCACTGCAAGGATTCCGTCCGCTCCTGCTTCCTCTGCTTCCTGTGTCAGATAAATTGCTTCTCTTGTGCAGTTCGAACCGGAACCAGCCACAACCGGTACACGGTGTTTTGCAAATTCTACTGCTGCTTTGATCACTTTACTGTGCTCTTCCATGGTCAGTGTGGAACTCTCTCCTGTCGTTCCGGCAATGATGATCGCATCTGTTCCCTGATTGATCTGCCAATCGATCAGTTCCTGTAATTTTTCGTAATTGACTTCTTCGTTTTCTTTCATCGGTGTGACGATCGCTACACCTGCTCCTTTAAAAATAGACATTGTATTCTCCTCCTACCGCCATTATACGCACTGCAGATTTTTTTGTTAAAAATGTTGCCATAGTTAAAAAGAATCTTCACGGAGCGTTTTTATGTAATGGAAATAAAGTTTCCTGGTCACATAAAAAAGACCGGCTGGCGAGCCGGTCTCAAAATTCTAACATCATACGCGTCCTGCACCTTTGCAGATCTGCCTAGAATCTGATAGCTCCCCATCTCAAATGATCTCCATTCAGATGACAGTCATAAAGTTCTTCACTTTATGCCCAAGTAATATGCCTTCAGGCTGCATACCCTTTCGGCGTACTTTCCTTTTGCTTCTTATCAACTGTTCCTGACACATCCAAAAAGCGACTCATAAAGCACGCGACCTCTACCAAGCAATATTTTCATTGCGTAAATCATAACACCATCTTATTCCATTGTCAATGCACGATTTCCCTGTCAATATCTACTCTCAGGAATGATTTCCCTGTTAACATCTACTCTTCGTCTTCGATAAATTCCACTTTGCTCACGGAAACCTCATATGCCACGCGCTTTTCTGTCTCTGTCTCGCTCAGTTTTTTCACATACTCCCTGCTCTGGATACGTCCCCATACCTGAACATGCCCACCGACTTCAAAACCGGATGCAAACCTTGCATTTCTTCCCCAGCAGATACATGGAATATAATCCGATTTTCCATAAGAGCGGTTCACTGCGATCAAAAGGTCTGCAATCTCTCTTCCAAGCGGTGTTTTCCGGTAAATCGGATCTTTGCAGATGTAGCCATCCAGAAAAATCTGGTTCGTCTTAACATCCTCATCGATCTCATCTAACAATTCCAGTTCCCTTACAAAAACGGATAAAACAAGACGGTTCTTTTTTTCCTCGTGCCGGTTGAATGACCGGAACTGTCCCATAACATATATGGTCTGACCAATATAGTCCTCATTCACGTCAATGAGCCGTTCTGAGATCATCAGTGGTATGTAATCCATAAAATTGCTCAGCCGGTTGACTGCGACATCTACCACATAAAAGCCCTCTCCATACACTTCGTGGCTGAATCTGAAATCAGAAACAATCTCTCCCACAATTGACACCTGGTTATTTTCAAAAATTTTATCTGCCATGAATTTTTTCTCCCTTCCTCTTATCACCGGAATCGACCGGTGATTTGCCTGACAACTATGGTTTTACCATTTCCTTCCAGAAAAAATTTCGTGTAACTTGTCGATAAGTTTTTTATATTGTTTTGAAAAAAAATATTGCTGCCTACTTGCGTTCTCATAAAATTGTGATAGAATATATGGGTTCGAGTTAATTTATAAGCTATATTAATAGGAAAAGACAGGATTTATTTCTAGATAATTTCTTTTCCGCACAGAAGAAAGAGAGATTTTTTATGAAGCAGAAACGTGAAGACGTACGTAACATAGCAATCATCGCCCACGTTGACCATGGCAAAACAACACTGGTCGATGAACTTTTAAAACAGAGTGGTGTATTCCGTGAGAATCAGGAAGTTGCTGAACGTGTCATGGACTCCAACGATATTGAGAAGGAACGTGGTATCACAATCCTCTCCAAAAATACAGCGATCACTTACAAAGGAACAAAGATCAACATCATCGACACTCCTGGCCACGCCGATTTCGGTGGCGAGGTAGAGCGTGTCCTTAAAATGGTAAACGGTGTTATCCTTGTCGTTGACGCATTTGAAGGTGTTATGCCTCAGACCAAATTCGTTTTGATGAAAGCTCTGGATTTAAAACTCCCGGTTATCGTCTGTGTCAATAAAGTAGACCGCCCGGAAGCCCGTCCAAACGAAGTTGTGGACGAAGTATTAGAGTTATTTATGGATCTGGATGCCTCTGACGAGCAGTTAGACTGCCCATTCCTTTTTGCTTCCGCAAGAGACGGTTATGCCGTTCGTGAAATCCACGACCTTGTAAACAACAAAAAAGATATGACACCATTATTTGAAACCATTTTAGATTACATTCCTGCTCCGGAAGGTGATCCTGAAGCACCGACACAGGTACTGATCAGTACCATTGATTACAATGAATACGTTGGACGTATCGGTATCGGTAAGATCGACAATGGTTCCCTGAAAGTAAATCAGGAAGCGGTCGTAGTCAACCATCACGATCCTGACAAAAAGAAAAAAGTCCGCATCAGCAAATTATATGAATTTGACGGATTAAATAAAGTAGATGTCGAAGAAGCAAATATTGGTTCCATCGTTGCAATTTCCGGTATTGCTGATATTCACATCGGTGATACGATCTGTTCTGTGGAGAACCCGGTTGCGATCCCATTCCAGAAGATCTCCGAGCCGACTCTTTCCATGAACTTCATCGTAAATGACAGTCCATTGGCAGGTCAGGAAGGAAAGTTTATTACTTCCCGCCACTTAAGAGACCGTTTATTCCGCGAGTTAAATACAGACGTTTCCCTTCGTGTAGAGGAGACCGATTCCCCGGACAGCTACAAAGTATCGGGCCGCGGCGAATTACATTTATCTGTATTGATTGAAAATATGCGTCGTGAGGGATATGAGTTTGCCGTAAGTAAGGCTGAAGTATTATATCACACAGACGAAAACGGCAAGAAATTAGAACCTATGGAACTTGCCTATGTCGATGTTCCGGATGAGTATACCGGTGCTGTTATCGACAAGTTAAGCCAGCGCAAAGGTGAAATGATCAATATGAAACCTCTGACCGGCGGATATACAAGACTTGAGTTCAATATCCCATCCCGCGGTCTGATCGGTTACAGAGGCGAATTTATGACCGATACCAGAGGTAATGGTATTATCAACACCATTTTCAATGGCTATGATACTTACCGCGGAGATATTGCTTACCGTCAGCTTGGTTCGCTGATTGCATTCGAATCCGGCGAATCTGTCACTTACGGTCTGTTCTCTGCACAGGATCGTGGTACTTTATTCATCGGACCTGGTGAAAAAGTATATGCAGGTATGGTCATCGGTTCCTGCTCCAGAAACGAGGATATCGAATTGAACGTTTGTAAGAAGAAACACCTTACCAATACACGTTCCTCTTCCGCTGACGAAGCATTGACTTTAGTTCCGCCTAAGATTTTAAGCTTAGAGCAGGCGCTTGACTTCATCGATGTCGATGAATTATTGGAGGTTACTCCGAAATCCCTTCGTATCCGTAAGAGAATTTTGGATCCGACTTTAAGAAAAAGAGCGAATTTTAAGAAATAAAAAACGGCTCTACGCCTTTTTTCCAGAAACTATAAAAACCTATGCAACATTCAACGACAAACAGGAGAATATGTATGAAAAAAATATGTACATTTTTCGGATTGCTGATATCCATGTGTCTGCTGCTGAATGTCGGTTTTAGCTCTCTGTCCGTAAAGGGCGCAGCTGCCGGGAATACAGAACAGACTTCCGATTCAAACTTTACAAATTTAATCGTATTTGCCAGATTTGCAGATGAGAATGAATTTGTGAATGATATTTATCAAGGTGTCTCTGTGCGGGAGATCATAGACAATTCCTATAACACTGCCTATTATTCCGTGGGCGATTACTACCGGAATGCGTCCTCAGACAAATTGCGCATGAATAGCCTTTATCTGTTTGATAACGGCGGTTCCCTGCAGTTGAAACATGAACGCGGTTACTATGCCGGTTACAGTGCAGATAATCCAATCGGTTATAAAACAAGTGGTGAAAAAGCCTACCGTATGTACGAGCTGCGCACCGATTGGTCTGATGCCATAAACAAGGCGATCCAGGATGGAAACCATATTACGAATTACAATGGCAGCCAGACATACAGTTATGAGGATCTTGACAAAAACCGGGATGGAAAGATCGATTCCATTACAGTTATCTATAAAAACACGACACAAAATATTGTGATAAACCGCTCTGATCCGCTTTGGAACTATAAGGATTATGCAGACTATGTGGAGATCAATCTTGGCGATGGCAGAATGCTTCAAAGCCAATATTATGTACAGGTCATAAATAACTACTCAACTCTGTATATGGCAAACAATGATCAAAAACCGATCGTTTCATTGAAGTCTCCGATCCATGAAATGGGGCATATATTTGGTCTGCTGGATTTATACAATTCGTCAGGTCAAACGCCGGTTTATTTCATGTCTGCCATGGCAAATGCCATCTCACCTGTTCCACAGGGGCTTTCGATCAAAGAAAAAGAGGCTCTTGGATGGACAGACCATAGTACTCTAAAGACGATCACAGAACCGGGTGAATACAAAGTAAAGCTCAGCGGCACAGCTACCGGTACTGACGACTGTATCGGATATAAAGCAGGCATTCCGGAACTGAACAGGACACTGTATCTGGAATACAGAAACTTTTCAACAGATGGCAGCAAATATGATAAGTCAGAGAAGCAGCTGACCAATTCAGAAACATCAAACATAGCATCCGGTTTAGTCTGTTATCTTGCACAACCTGACATCCGCTTTCCAAGCAATCTAAATGGAAAACCGGGAAATTGGGCACTGGAAGTTAAGGGCGGTACACAATCCACTAAATCTGATGCAGCCCTTGGCTTAAGTGATTCGCTTCAGGTTACAGACAAACTCAAAGTGACTGTCACTGCTATAGAAGGGGAAGTCCTTACCTTTCAAATCGAAGGGGAAATGGAACAACATGTCCATTCCGGTGGACAGGCGACCTGTACGAAAAAAGCCGTCTGTGAAGAATGTGGGATGGAATACGGAGAAATAGATCCAACATGCCATTTGAATCTCCAGCGACAGGGCTTTAAAGAGCCAACACAGGAGGAAACCGGATATACCGGTGATCTGGTATGTACAGATTGTAACGCCATAGTAGAAGCTGGTGAGATCATTGATAAATTACCAGTCACTCCACCTGATGGAAAACCGGAACCGGAAATACCGCCTGTATCTCCTGATAATAAGCCACCGGTCATGCTGGAAGGAAACAAAACAGAAGTAAGTAAAAATCCGGACAATAACTCCGGTGCAGTATTTCGTTCCAGTGCACCGCTCGCTAACTTAATCGAAGTTAAGGTAGATGAAAATGTATTAGTGAAAGATAAAGACTATACCGCCCACTCCGGAAGTACTATCATAACTTTACTTCCATCCTTCCTTGCCGGTCTTTCCGAAGGAGCTCACAACATTGCCATTGTATCAACAACCGGAACGGCAACGGCTGGTTTTTCTGTAATTTCAGATCCTGCCCCGGTACCACCGGCATCCGCACCTGTGCCACCGGCATCAGGTAATACAAACACTGATGGTTCATCTACAGATACTGTTGCTGATCCGGTTTCCGAAACTGCTTCTACAGCCGGATCTGCCAATGTATCCGGCAACAGTTCTTTACCTGATACCGCTCAGATAAAGAAAGACTCCTCCGGCACAGACATAAAATCACCGCAATGTGGAGAGAAAAACTGTTTCACACTCTTATTGGATGATTTCATAGAAATATTAAAAAAAGTATTAATATTCTTAGGTTTTTCATCTAAGATCTGAAAAAACACACAGGACAGCTCCTATGTTAAGCTGTCCTGTGTGTTTTTTTTCAAAAGTGATTGATATATTTTCTGCACGTCATAATCCGGTGCGTTCTGCCGAAGTATATCATAAATCTGCTCAATGACTGACGGATTTTCTTCCAGCATATCTGCTGTTTCAGCCACAGAACATCCTTTTTTGTACTTTTTCATGATCTGCTCGATCATTTTAGATGCTGCGCCTTCTGCTCTTCCTTCTGCTTCGCCCTGTGCCCTCGCTTCCGCTTCGCATTTATGAAATTGGTCTGCGAAAATTTCTTTTATTACATCACTCATGTTTCCTTCTTCCTCCACTTCTTTCCAGTTTGCGCGCATGACGGTATCTGCTAGTGCCTGGAACAATTTTGAATCCCTGTTTTTCTCATATTGTTCCATAAATAATTTAATTTCTCCACCGGACTTCAAATTGTTGCGAAGTTTATTCAGCCAGTAATTATTTTCGATTGACAATTCCGGTACGATAATAAGCTGTATTGGAATTGCATCTCCATAGAGATAATAGATACCATTTTCGATATTTTTCACATTTATATTTCTCTCATTCTGAAGATTTCGTAACATTTGCCGCGGATAATGATAACACACAAACGTAATCGTCAGTTCTTCTGCTGGAATCTGGTTCACTTTCTCGACTTCCGTTTTGTAAATACAGGTATAACCATAGACTTTATAAAAATCATCAATGTTCAGATGATCTTCCGGTGACTTATACTCGATAATGTTATGCTGCCGGAAAATCCTTCCAATATTTTTCCTGATTTTTACCTTCTTCTCGTTTTTGACCAACACATCGATCTGCATTGGTTTCTTCGAAAGCAAATGTTCCGGCTCAAAGGTCAGGTACTTTGCCTCTTCTCCCAGTTCAATCTGCAATGCCGCATCAAACGCAGGATGCCATTGGATTTTTTCTCCTTCTGTGTTCAATCATGTTCCCCCTTTATCATAATAGAATCTGCTGTGATTTTCAACGCATAAGAAGCATTTTCTATGTTAAAAATATAACAAGAAACTCAGAATCTATATGCATTGCTGTTCTTCATCAAAATGGAATCTCGTGCCGAACCGGCTGTGAACGTTGAGATTATATCCTGCCACCTCAAATTGGTTTTGGATTTGCAGACAAGAAAAAATAAGATGCTTTATCTGTCTGCGACTTTGATGTGATTCCAAGTATAAGGGATTGCGTGGAAGTTGTCAATGATAATTATGAACACTTCTTTCTTATCCAATATTATTCTAATAATTAAGAAGAAAATTTATTGATTTTTGTAAACTCTTTTTTAATTTTTTACAATCCAGTTACCATTCTTATAAACATTGCTACTTCCTTATCCAGCCACTCCCCATAACCCGGTAATTCCCATACTGTCCACTTTGTGCAATCTTCGCCAGACTGTATTGCCAGATATCCATTATCTCCGTGCTTATAGATCAGATAGTCTCCATGTCCTGTCTCTGATGTTTCTTTTGTGGGCATCACCTGCTCCTGTACAACCCTTACCCATGTATCAAATCCTTCGGTATTAATGATTTCTTTATCCTGATTCAGATACTGACTGCTTTCTACAATGTATTCATTCTGTGACTGTATTTGTTCAATACCCACTGTGTCAATCCCGGCTCCGCCTCGTGGTGCAATCCAGGCAAGCGTCTCTATATTTTCAACCATTCCAGTATTTTCCATTGCATCTGCATCAAAAATCTGAACTTCATTCTCCCAATTTATAATCAAATGACTAGCAGATGTTCTTTCTTCCTGTCTCGTCTGAGTATTGGTGCAGTCCACCAATGTCACAATACATACTATTATTACAATCAAGATTATGAAATATCTTCTAATACCTTTTTTCATATTCATGCCTCATTTATAATATTGAAATTATTTTTTTAGTTTTATTTATTATAAAATAAATATATATCTTTTTCAATACTGTTTAATCTCAAATACATCCGCCAGCCACCAGCTCCACTGTTAAAAAATAAATCTTTTGGAAAATCCGCCGGAAGATCAAAAATGCTGCACTCTCAAGTTCCTATGGAATCTACCTTTTCATAAATGGCAAGTAAAATATCTGTCATGGCTGCAATTCAAACGTAAAAACTGCTCTTTTATCTGTTGGCTGAAGTTCTACTTTATCTTCTCCTTCTACTTGTAAAGTCATTCCGTCCACGTTCATTCCGATTTCTTCATAAGTCAGCGCTGCAGCTCCAACATTAATTTTTACTCCTTTTTTTGTGCCGTCTTTATAATTTGCAGTACAGGTAATAACCACTCCATCTAAAAGTTTTTGATATGCTGCTGCCACTTCCTCCTGTGTTTTTTTCTTTTGTTCTACAATACTGTCAAAATCTGAAAACGGAATTTCATCATTACAAAAGGTTACCCACACTCCTTCTTTCTGCTGATTTTCATAGGAAACTGTGTATTCAACAAAATCGTTTACTTCCTGCTGCATGGCAATTTCTCCATTATCATCAAAAATTGGATTGAGATACCCATTGCTATTTTCATCCAATGGCTTTCCGCTCTCGACAGCACTCTGAAAATCATCGGTAATATTTTCACTTATTTCAAAATATCCTTTGTTGATACTGTAAGTTACACTTTCTATATTCTCACCTTCGCAGTAAAGTGGCATATCAATTTTATAACTTGCTGTATTCATATCGCTGTCCCCATTAATCGCATAACCAAACCTGTCATTTTGTGCGATTGCTACAGGCTTCTGTGCCGTCACTTCTGCCTGTGCCGCCATTACTTTCATGGTAAACATATTCTCTTTTTCTGTTGTCGTATGTTCTGCCACTGTTGTTTCTTTTTCTTCCTGCGGTCTGTTGAGATAGTTGTTTGTTGTGGATGCAACAATAATAATCGATGCACAGACAGCCATTGCTGCAAACAATTTTGTTACTTTTAAATTTTTCTTACCCATATTAGTTTCCCTTTCCGATTGAATCTGTGAAAAGGCGACATCTGCTTTTTTCTGAACGATTTCTGGCACTTGAATATCACTATTTAAAATTTCACTCACTTTTTTTGACATGAATCTCACCTCATTTTTCCTTATAATAAACTTCCAGCTTTTCCCGTCCACGTTGTAAACGTGTTTTCACAGTACTTTCAGGAATTTTTAAAATGTCAGAAATTTCTCTGATACGATAGCCCTCGCTGTAAAAAAGAATCATAATAATCCGGTATTTTTCATCTAACGCTGCGAGTGCCTCTTTTAATTCCAGATTATATTCATCGCAGGCTGCTGGTTCCTCGTACTCATCCAAACAAATAAGATTCTGATTTTTCTTTCTGATATCATAACATTTGTTGATGAGGATTCTTGTCATCCATGTTTTAAAATACCGTATCTTCACTAATTGATTCATTTTTTCCCAGCATATCAGAATCGTATCTCCGATTGCATCGGCGGCATCTTCATCATTCATCAAAATTGCATACGCAACTTTATACATATCCGTCATATAAAGCTGCATTAATTCTGTGAAAGCTTCCGACTCATGTCGTTTCGCTCTTTTCACAAGATCATCTGTTTGTTTTTTCATAATGCTTTTCTCCACGCGCGCAGTGAATGTAAGACAGTCGCTTTTCTTCTTTTTTTATCTTACATATATTAGACAACAAAATGTATATAAAAGTCTCATAAAGGGACTATAAAATAAGTCCATAGATAAAAAAAGTGCCAGTTCCGGCAAATGTCGGTTCTGGCGTTCTGTGCTATTTGCTTATATATGGCTCAAATACGTCCATTCCTTCATAAGAAAAAAATCCGTATTGCATTGCCTCATTGCACATTCCATAACAGGAAAGTTTCTCTGGTCTGACAGTCTCCTCCTCCGAATAATACCATGACGGCCACCATATCAGAAAATCTTCCGACAACTGTTCTATTGGCGTTTCTGGCATATATAAAGTAAAATTCTCACCATTTTCCAAACCATATGGCTCATCCTCTTTTAGAAATCTGTATCCATTCTCAATCCACATCTCTGGAACATTCAACACCTCTAATTTTTCTAAAGACATTGTATAATAATATTGATCAATGCGCTCAATATCTGTAAATTTGCCCTCAAACTCACAGATTGCTACTGTTCCTTTTGGAAAATCTTTCTCTGCGTATGCATCATAATCCGAATACTCTCCTGAAAATGAACCATCTCTGTTTAATCTTAAATACGTCCGCCAGCCACCAGCTCCACTGTTAAAAAATAAATCTTTTGGAAAATCCGCTGGCAAATCATTATCTGTTTCCTGCTGAATTTTATCCTCTGTTACTACATTTTGTTCAATCTCTATTTCGTCTTTATTGGATGTCAAACCGCACATATATAACAAAGTTAATATAAACAGCCCTATTCCCAATGTATCTATCCATTTTTTGTGCTGTATCCTATTCATTTCATAAATCCATCCATTGATTTAATTTGGATAAATCTTCTTCCTTAAAATCCAAATCACTTATTACCTATCCATCAGATAATAAGTGATTTGATTCCATATAGAACAATCTTTTTCCTATACTTTTTGTTCTGTCGAAAGCATTTCGACTTTTTTCTGGATTTCATCCACACTGTTTCTGATATCTTCAACAACTGCGTATTTTTCTGTCATATCAGACAACAGTTTCTGGTAATTTTCTTCTCTTTTATCCTGCTTTTCCGCTAATTTTTCATTATTTTTAATCGTATACATAAATAGTGAAACAAAAAGAAGAACCCAGATTCCCTGTGTGGTTGCAGCTTCAATTAATGCCTGTTCCAAATGCATCATCTCCTTTCAAAATATTAAGAAGAAACATTTAAAACTTTTCGCAACAAGTTGTTTTAATAAACTGAATATCCACCTTCAATAGTAACCGTTTTTGAACTAGTATTTTTAATAAAGATTTCATAGTTACCACTATCACTAATTGAAAAAACATGATAGCATGATCCTGTACCATAAACAAATCTCTTTTTGTTATCTGATGTAATTATTCCGTATTGAACACTTTTATCTGACGGTGTAATATTTAATCTTATACCAATCCCTTGATTCTTTTCTGCATAAACAGTTCCTATACTAAGCATCGTACCTTTCTCTAATGAGGTACTATCTATTGCTCCACTTCCACCAATAAGATTAATGCCATTCTGATTATAAAATTTTATATTTTCATTTTCAGGAAAAAAATCTTCTTCATACTCAACATCTTCCACAACTTTCTCCTCGATTTCTACCGTTGTATCATCAAAAACCTTCTCATATCCAGCCTTAAATCCTTCTGCCGCTGCAAAAGTCGTTGTCGTCGACATTACACACAACATGAGACTTAAAGCAATACCTCCAACAAATTTCATTTCTTTTTCTTTTCTGTAATTTTTCATTTGCAATAATCTCCTTTTAAAATTACTCTTTTTCTTAAATCCAGTTACCATTTGTGGCATCCAGATATGTGACTGCTCAATTCCATCCACCGCAACGGTATAATATTCCTTCACCGTGTACGGATAGGCAGTTTCATAACACACATATCTGTCGCAGGCAATTTCTCCCCACTCATCAATATTTCGTAACAGACTGTTCATCATCGGATTACACCAGAAAATCAGCTTTAAAAAAATTCCTATTTTTTTCATTTCCAAAATATGCTGTCTGATATGTACTAACTCGTGAAAAAGTATGGTTACAAGTTCTCTTTCTTCATAGTCCTGTACCGGAAAAATAATTTTCTTATTCCAGCAGCCAACAACAATTGGAGATGTCACGGCATAGTTCTGGTACAATGTGACCTTCCTTTTCATTTCAAGTTCCTGCGAAATTTCACTGCATACATCTGCAGGCAACTCATATGCAAAGCTTTTTTTCAAAATATTTTTAAATTTCCAATATTCCTTGATATAGTTTCCTAAATTAAATATCACGCCGAGAATCCATATCCCTGCTATCACGCACTGTACTGTATAAATGAACGGTGTACGCAAAAATAAAGCTCCATAATATGAGCCATGACTTCCCGGAACATGCGTAGAAATCTTCAGATAAACAAACATTACCGGAAAAATGAAAAAAGCTTCCACAATTCCAAGCATTGGATACACATATTTCAATTTTTTCTTCTTCGCCATACCGTTTTTTGCTATTATCCAAAATCCATAAGCAATCGCACCTGCGAATGAATTAAGCAGAAGAATATAGAACATTTCATTTGACCATCTCATTCGTGTTTCTCCATAAATTACTTTTTCTGGCTATTATTTCCTTGCATAAATACGCAGATAATGTCTTCTCTACCCATATTGATTTATTTCATTGACTTATCCTCCTAAAAACTAAGTCTATAGTAATATTAATATACTTAATCTTTATTTTCATCATATTTTTACTTTCCGTTAATATTATATAATTATCCATTCATTTATATTATGTAAAAATAAAGTTATTCTATCTATTGTTTCAAATGTTAATAAGAATATTACATCATGGAGTTATATATGTCAAAAAAAGATACTTCAAAAACATCCGAACCCAAATTTGAAAATATTGATTATTATCATACAATTTCATTAAATCTGAATCACTACCGCCGATGCATGGGATATACACAAGCCATGCTTGCAGAAAAAGTTGATTTAACTTCCTCGTATCTAAGTCAGATTGAGTCCATCAACACGGTACGTTCGTTTTCTATGGAAACATTTTTTGATTTAGCCCGCGCACTGGAAATCGAACCTTATAAATTACTAAAACCTTTAGATGACGACATGTAGGTTCACCCCTCTCTATCAAAAGATGTTTTCTCCTGAAAGCATCTTTTTCTTTATTCTGTTCACATACTGTCGTGATACATTTAATTCTGCTGCAATTTCTTTATCATCTTTTCCAGTCAGAATCCCTTGAAGGATTACTCTCTGCTGTTCCGGTAATTTCTTTGAATACTCTGACATATCTGTATAAAAAATCATATCCTCATACGCATTTTCATGCACTTCAAAATCCATATCTTCCAATATAGCAGTTTCAGATTCAATTCTTTTCCGATGCTTACCATATAAATAAATGAATCGCGACTTCACAGCCTTCACAAGATAATTCACAACTTTTGCTTCCATATCAACCTGATCAATCTGCTCCACTGCGCTATACAATGCAATTCTTAATTCCTGCTCTGCATCTTCCATCTCGCGTGTTCCAAAATTCCGGGCATAACTTTTAATTAATGGTTCATACTGCTTTAGTAATGCTTCAATTGCTGACTTGTCACCATTCTTATATGCACGTACTTTATCTATTGTAGTTTCTGTCATAAAAATATCACCCTTGAGGTAATAAGCATGATATTTTATTTTTAGAAACTATTTTTTTAGTTTATATTATTTTTCTGTTTCATGCAACAAAATAACAATAAAATTTATTTTCTTGTTTCTATTTTGAAAACTGTTTGCTTTTTAATAGGTAATTTGCAAATCAAATATCACACATAAAGGAGAAAATTATGGTAGTAAAAAGAGGAGAAACAGGAACCTATGTAAAATGGTTACAGCAGGGATTGCACATCATGTGCTGCTACGATGGAGAAATGGATTCCAAATTCGGTGCCGGTACTGAATCCGGTGTTAGAAAGTATCAGGGTAAAAATGGACTGGAACAGGATGGAATGGCTGGTCCTGCTACATGGAACTGTCTTATGAGTGATATCAAAGCTGTTCAGGCTGCCCTCAAAAGTAAAGGTTACTATAAATATGGCAGTGTTTCAGGTTATGCAAATGATGAAACTTACGACAGTGTTTTCGAATTTCAGGGAAATAACCACCTTGACAAGGATGGCAGAGTCGGACCACTTACCCGCGAATTATTGTTTGACACTTTGATCAACGAATATGCGGTTCTCCCAATGTCACGCGGTTCAAAAGGAACTTATGTCAATTATCTGCAGCGTGCCTTGAGAATGTTATGCTGTTCACCAGGGGCAATCGATGGAACATTTGGAGCTGGTACAGAAACAGCTGTCAAAAAATTTCAGACGAAATATGGTCTTTCACAGACTGGTGCGGTAGACACAACTACCTGGGATACATTAAAAAGTAAAATTCTAGAAGTTGAACAGAAGCTTTCATCCCTGAACTATTCACCTGGAAAAGTTGACGGTATTGCAACTGCCGGAACTGGTGAAGCTCTTTTAAAATTTCAGGCTGACAATAACCTTGCACAGGATGGGCAGATTGGACCGGCAACAAGAAGTGCTTTGTTCGGAACTACTGTAGAAGGTGGTAATGATGATTTTCCTTTAAAAAGAGGAAGTCAGGGTGCAAATGTGTTATACCTCCAACAGGCATTATGCATCATGGTCATCAATCCAAAAGGTACGGATGGTGTGTTTGGTCCCGGATGTGAAAGTGCAGTAAGTCGCTATCAGACAAAGAAAGGCTTATCTGCCACCGGAATTGTCGATGTAACTACATGGGAAAAATTACGTGCAGACATCACTCCGATTCAGATTGCTCTCAAAAATAAAGGTTATTATATCCCTGCATGTGATGGAATTGCTACAGAAGATACTTATAAAGCAGTAAAAAATATCAGTCCGACAATGGAATGACACCTGATGGAATGGTCGGCCCTGCCACGAGAGCAGCCCTGCTTGGCGGATCAGATGGTTCCGGAACTGTTTCTTATGTTCAGAAGCTCGGCTCCAATGGTGCACTAGCCCGTTATTTACAGCACATGTTAAATGTATTGGGATACCAGATTACCATTGACGGTGTTTTTTCTGAAGAAACCAAAAATGTTGTTCTCTCATTTCAGACAACGCATGGATTAGATACGGATGGTCAGGTTGGTCCTGCCACCTGGGCAAAACTTTTTGAAGTCTACAGCGTACCTGTAAACGGAACCGGGCTGGAACGCTTTGTCAACATTGCAAAATATGAAGCTGATTGGGGATATCATGAAGATAATGAAAATAATATTACCCCATATGGTCAGTGGTATGGGTTAAACGGAAACGCATGGTGTGCAATGTTTGTTTCGTGGTGCGCACATTATGCTGGAATTACAGATACTTTAGTTCCAAAATACTCCTGGTGTCCATCTGGTGTCAGCTGGTATAAAAGCAAAGGTCGTTACCATGTTTCTGGAAATGGCTATGTTCCAAAAATTGGTGATATTATTTTCTTTTACAATGCTCAGGCTGGAAGAGTCTCTCACACAGGTATTGTAATTGACGGAACAACAACGCATGTCTCAACAATTGAAGGAAATTCCAGTGACGGCGTTCGACATAAAATTTATAATCTCACTGATTCATCCATTGACGGATATGGTGACAATGGCGGTACCCCTATTCACTCCAACAAACCGCATGCTACAGAGGATGAAATCAATCTTAAAATGAAGGAATATTTTCATGATCTGCTGCTTCCACTGGGTGTTGATGAGGAGATTACAGATGGTATCTTGAAGAATGGTTTATCAATTCCATCTGGTATTCCTGGATTAACTTTCTCTGTTACACTTAATCAAGATATTACTCTTGAAAATAATGGAAAATATCTCAGCATTGAAAACGGTGAACTTGTATTAGAACAAGATGCAAATGAAAATCTTTCGATTATACTTGCTCACATTACACCAAGTACTTATGACACGATCATTTCCACATTAAACACTTTTGCCTTTTCTTTTAATAATGAAATATGTAAAACATTTTTCTCTATTAACGCAGTTGAAAAGCAATTAGAATTTGGTCTACAGGTTTCTAAAAATGTACAAATTCTAGATGGAGTATCTCGTGAAGTTGTTGTAGAATATAAAATTACATATAAAATTTCCGATAAAAATACTCCTCAGGAAGTTGCTCTTTATGATAGTTTAAATGAAATTAATACAAATATTTCTACCATCAATAATAAGCAGGTTTCCACTTATCTACTTATATTTATTATAATAATATTTTTTGTTTTTTGTTCCAAAATACCTATTGCAATAAATGGTCCACTTGAAGTTTGTGCTCAAATTATTGAAGGAATTGACAATTTTAACAATATCTAGTACAACTTCATAAAACATATAGTTTCAGGTTGGAAAAGTGATTTCTCCTTTTCCAACCTGAAACTATGCTAATCCTCTGGCTCGCAGCCACGGCATTTTTTTGTGAATGATCCGAAGCAGTTCATCCTGCTGTGCAATTGACATTTGCAATTTGTCAAGAATAATGATATGTTGGTCCTTTGTCTGAAAAATAAGAAGATACTTTTTCTTTCGTAATTTTTTGATCTCGCCATAAGGAATTTCAAAATTTGTATCATTGATTACGTTTGTCACTCTGATCACTTCTTTTTCAAAAGATACCACCTGACGAAACTGCTTTACATCATATTGTTTCAAAATGCAGACTGCTTCTCTCCTCTGGTCAACGAAATACACCACAATCTCCACGATTGCCCAAATGCTCAATCCTATGAGAAAGAATGAAGAACTCTTATTTGACTCTATAGATGCCATATCTAACATCTGTTTAACCAAAATCAATAATAAGAGCACGCATATTTTCGTCAAACGGTTGGCAGCATACAATCTGTACATTAATTTTTTATTTATCAGCGTTTCACATACCATACAAGTCTCCTTGAGAATGAAGATTATAAAAAGCAAATCTCTGTTTTATCGTTTTTGCAGTCTGATTCTTCAACTGTGGCATTTTCTGTTGCACCAGAAGTTCTAATTTCTCCATTTCTTCATTCGTTAATGATTTTTTATCGACAAAAATGGGAATCACTTCGTTTGTAATTATCAGGAAAAAATAATAGTGTTTCAATTTGTAATAGTTACTGATTGATTCATACCCCACAATCCTGCTTTCTACATAAAAATCGTTAATTTCTACACTATTAGGCAAAAAATTTACTTTACCAAATTCATTTTCCATCTTATACTTTTTGCATAAACGCATTGCCGCAATCCTGCAGTTATGAACAATCAACCATGTCGGCGCAATAAATGCTGCCACAACCACACACATATTTTGTATCATTAGTTCAGTGGATTTCACTCGAAGCATACATGTAAAAAGAAATAGTATGGCAACGACAAAAACTCTGTATAATGCCATGTAGTGAAAATCCTTTACTTTATAAAACAGTTCAACAAACGCTCTTGTTTGATATATGTTTATTAATTCCATTTTTACAATTCCACCCAATCCACTTTCATCTCCGGCATCCAGAAAATCTGTTTTTTCCATGCCAGATATTCTTGTTCATCTAAATATTTAACGGATTCTCCCTGACCGACAATATATACTTTTCCATCACTATCTTTATCATATTCCTTTGGGAAAACATCAGAATTAATCGGGACATTAGTAATCTGATCTACACTTACTTTCTCCACAAACTCCTTTTTGTTTTCATCATACTGATATATGGTATAAGGCCAAAAACCGTCCTGATAGTCACTATACATCGAATGCAGCGGACTTGCCTTAATCACCCCATTCTCATAATAATCAAATCCCGCTGTAGATCCAAATTCAAGTTCAAAACCATTTTTTTCTTCCGAATACCGATAGACATATTCATCTAAATCTGCCATACAAACTCCATCAATCAAAATAAGCAACTCATTTGTACCGTCTCCATCTGCGTCCGCCACTGCAATTCTTATCGGACCATGAGCACACTCCAGCTGTTTTCGAAACCGTTCCACATCCGTTCTTCCATCCGGCTCTACCACAAAGCAATATCTTCCATCCGGCAGGAATCCCGTTGTATCCAGTGTTTTGATTGCATTATAATATGCCTCATTGATCTTATCATCCTCCGAAAAACGAGGTACTTTGCGTTTCAGTTTCTCCATATCATAATTTTTGTCTATCTCTTCCAATAACTCTTTATTGCTTCCTAATTCACACCAATCTATTTTCATCTCCGGCATCCAGAAAATCTGTTTTTTCCATGCAAGATATTCTTGTTCATCTAAATATTTAACGGATTCTCCCTGACTGATGATATACACTTTTCCATCCCCGTCCTTATCATATTCCTCTGGAAAATTATCTGGATTTTCCGGGGCTTTTGGAATCTCCTCGACACTGGCTGTAAGCACAAACTCGTTTTTATTTTCATCATACTGAAATACACTATACGGCCAAAAATCATCCTGATATATAAAACCTGAGTAAAGCGGCTTTGCCCTAATCACTCCGTTCTGATAATAATTACATCCCGCTGAATATTCAAATTCAAGTTCAAAAGCATTTTTTTCTTCTGAATACCGATAGACATATTCTGCCGAATCTCTCACACAAGTTCCTTCAATAAAAAATAGTAATTCTGCCGTACCATCGCCATCCACATCTGCCGCCGCAACTCTTTCCGGACTATAATGCTGTGCCCTCTGTTCCTGAAACCGTTCCACATCTGTTCTGCCGTCCTGCTCTATATAAAAGCAGTATCTCCCATCCGGCAGGAATCCCGTTGTATCCAGTGTTTTGATTGCATTATAATATGTCTCATTGATCTTATCATCCTCCGAAAAACGAGGGACTTTGCGTTTCAGTTTCTCCATATCATAATTTTTGTCTATCTCTTCCAATAACGCTTCATTTTTTCTTGCAAGAACAGCCTCCTCGCTCTGGCTCTCCTTTCGCTCGATGTATTCTCTTTGTTTCCTGTTCAACATTTCTTCATTCCAGTCCAGCGGAAGAAACTCTGATGAGCAGACTGTGTCAAGTTCCGACACTTCATAATATTGCGGCAGTACTACGCTCTTGTCGCCGACACCCATTCCACATGCATAGAATGTGCCGTCTGTTTTTTCAATGATCGTATTATCCACATAATCATTACCGAATTCTTCCATATCGGTAATATCATCCTCTTTGGCTGAATAATTCAAAAGTCCTGTCCACACGCGCTGCACGTCTTCTGCCACCTGCACCGGTGTTTCAATCATCGTGGCTTTATCCGTTCCGCAGTTTCCACTGAAGTTGTATCCCCACGTCCAGAGTGTTCCATCTTCCTTCAGTGCGGCGTGGTTAAACCATCCGCCTGTGATCATCTTCACATCTGTCAGAATCTGCTGTGGCATTGTGATACAATATCCCGTACTCTGATAATTCCAGATCATTCCCCATGTCCAGACTGTACCATCCTTTTTCAATGCAACTACATCATCACGTCCGCACCTCGCATAACTGACATCTTCCAGCAAAAGTGCCGGACTGGTGACATACCGTTTTGTCGGATATGCCAAATCTTCCACTGGCATTTCTGTATGCTGCAATAACATATAGGTAGAATCGTTTCCAAGACCATAAAGTTTCCCTTCCTCCGTCAGATAGACAACAAAATCTTTCTGGGAATAGTCCACATGCACAACGTGTTCCGCGATTTTACTTTTTTCCTCATGAAATTCCTCGTCCGCATACCCAAGTCCAATCTGCGCATACTCATTATGACCACTTCCCCAGAGCACACCATCCTCATCAATCGTGTACAGATTGAACTGATCCCCACAGGATTTCATATAATAATCTTCGATTGTCTGTGCATCCAGCCGCATATCGTAAAGATCGCCCGCGTCGAAAGAATATCCTGTCTCTTCTTCTGTCTGCGTGTCACTTTCCGTCTGTGAAACAGTTTCGATGGAATTATTTTGAGTTTCATTTTCCTCCATAAACACCATTCCTACAAAAATAATGACCGCCAATGCAATCGTTCCGCCTGTGATGCCGCACTTGATACGATTCTCTTTATTTGCAAAGTACTGTTTGATTTTACTGCTCATATTGCTTTCCCTCTATACTAATCTTCCACTTAACCAGATATTCCTATATGCTAAAGATAATGTGTATGATGCTTAAATCTGTAAACTATATTTTCAGTTTACAGTATTTTATTTTTTTATGCAAGAAAACGCAAACTATTTTCTTAGTTTTTTAAAACTATATACGCTCAAAGTTAAATGTGATAACAAAAAATTTACTTTCTGGTTTCTATTCTTCAAACTATATGCTTCTTAATAAGTGATTTGCAAATCAAATATCACACATAAAGGAGAAAAATTATGGTAGTAAAAAGAGGAGAAACAGGAACCTATGTAAAATGGTTACAGCAGGGATTGCACATCATGTGCTGCTATGACGGAACCATAGATTCCACATTCGGCGCAGGTACGGAATCCGGCGTCAAAAAATATCAGGGTAAAAACGGACTGGATCAGGATGGTATGGCAGGTCCTGCCACCTGGAACTGCCTGATGAGCGATATTCAGGCAATTCAGACTGCACTCAAAAGTAAAGGTTACTACAGATATGGCAGTGTTTCAGGCTATGCAAATGATGAAACTTACAACAGCGTACTTGAATTTCAGGGAAATAATCATCTCGATAAAGATGGAAGAGTTGGTCCTCTGACACGTGAATTATTATTTGATACTTTGACCAACGATTACGCAGTTCTTCCAATGTCACGCGGTTCAAAAGGTACTTATGTAAATTATCTGCAGCGCGCATTGAGAATGTTATGCTGCTCTCCCGGAGCTATTGATGGTACATTTGGAGCCGGTACAGAAACAGCCGTTTCAAAATTCCAGGCAAAATACAATCTTTCACAGACCGGTACAGTAGACACGACAACCTGGGATACATTAAAAAGTAAAATTCTTGAAGTAGAACAGAAACTTTCGTCCCTGAATTATTCCCTTGGAAAAGTAGATGGCATTGCAACTGCCGCAACTGGTGAAGCCCTTGTAAAATTTCAGGCAGACAACAGTCTCGCACAGGATGGACAGATTGGACCTGCTACACGAAAAGCTTTATTTGGAACTACCGTGGAAGGCGGCAATGATGATCTACCTTTAAAAAGAGGAAGCCGCGGTCCTAATGTATTATATCTTCAGCAGGCATTACGCATTATGGTTATTAATCCCAAAGGTACGGATGGTGTATTCGGTCCCGGATGTGAAAGTGCAGTAAGCCGCTATCAGTCAAAAAAGGGATTATCTTCTACCGGCATTGTTGATATTGATACCTGGGAAAAACTGCGTGCAGATATCACTCCAATTCAGATTGCCCTCAAAAATAAAGGTTATGATATTCCAGCATGTGATGGTATCGCTACAGAGGATACTTACAACGCAGTGCTCAAATACCAGACTGATAATGGTATGACTGCTGACGGAATGGTCGGACCAGCCACAAGAGCTGCCCTGCTCGGAGGTACAGATGGTTCCGGAACAGTTTCATATGTCCAGAAGCTTGGTTCCAATGGTGCATTAGCCCGTTATTTACAGCACATGTTAAATGTACTGGGATACCAGATTACCATTAATGGTATTTTTTCCGAAGAAACAAAAAATGCTGTTCTTTCCTTTCAGACTGCACATGGATTAGATCCCGACGGTCAGGTTGGTCCTGCTACCTGGACGAAACTTTTTGAGGTATATAGCGTACCCGTAAGCGGAACAGGTCTTCAGCGTTTTCTTAATATTGCAAAATATGAAGCGGATTGGGGATATCATGAGGACAACGAAAATAATATTACTCCATACGGTCAGTGGTATGGTCTAAACGGAAATGCATGGTGTGCAATGTTCGTTTCCTGGTGTGCACATTACGCCGGAATTACAAACACTTTAGTACCAAAATATTCCTGGTGTCCTTCCGGTGTCAGCTGGTATAAAAGCCGGGGACGCTATCATATTTCTGGAAATGGCTATGTTCCAAAAATTGGTGATATTATTTTCTTTTATAATGCTCAGGCAGGAAGAGTTTCCCACACTGGTATTGTAATTGAAGGAACTACAACACATGTCTCAACAATTGAAGGAAATTCCAGTGATGGTGTAAGACGTAAAACTTATAACCTGTACGATCCTTCCATTGACGGATATGGCGACAACGGCGGTACACCTATTCATTCCAATAAACCTCACGCCACGGAAGAAGAAATTAAGGTCAAAATGACGGAATATTTTCATGATCTTTTACTCCCGCTTGGTGTTGATGAGGAAATTACAGATGGTATTTTAAAGAATGGCTGCACAGTTCCTACAGGAATTCCTGGTTTGACACTGTCTGTCAGAATGGTACGTGACATGGCAATTAATACTGATGGTGTTAGTATCAATTTAGAAAATGGTGAACTTACCCCATCACTTGATGTTGCTGATGATCTTTCGATTGCATTTAGTTCCGTAGATATGGGTGTTCTTTCAGATATTCGGTCACTATTCAAATCAATTGCCCTGTCCATCAATACAGGTACGAGACCGTTTCAAGTTTTGTGTAAACGTTAAAAACTGATATAAGATTTATGAATAGTTACAAATGGGCAGAGCCGATTTTTCAGGTTCTGCCCATATCTGCATTATACAGGAGTTTTTGGGCATGTCAATAAAACCTGCCTAAAACAAGCTGTTTTTACAGGTTGTGTCCAATCAGACGCTCTTCAAAATAGATTTCAAGCTGGGAATGGATCTGTCCCCAATCCTGTCGGTGTCCTGTCCATTTCTTGGTAATGTCCATAGTCGCAAGATACAGCATTTTCAAAAGGCTGTCATCCGATGGAAAAACCGTCTTGCTTTTGGTCACTTTCCGGAGCTGGCGGTTGAATCCTTCAATGGCATTTGTGGTATAAATCA
>ERZ773108.1379-NODE-1379-length-24544-cov-3.636245_pt1 | contig 24544 bp, 22 predicted proteins | sample MGYA00580570_ERZ773108 | MGnify/ENA primary metagenome ERZ773108 (study PRJEB29015, sample SAMEA2737840) | human gut metagenome | biome: human gut; feature: human-associated habitat; material: faeces | place: China | collected 2012 ...
CCGACCCCACGCTTAGGAGGCGTGTGCTCTATCCAGCTGAGCTACTGAGACATTTTTAAGATTTATGCAATTTTCATTGCTCGAAGGAATCGAACCATCTGCCGCTTAGGAGGGACGCACTCTATCCAGCTGAGTTACAAGCGCAAAAGAAGGCGCCCGGCAAATTTTTCGCCGGAGCCGCCTTTTGAGTAAAGGGAAAAAGAAAACTTATTCTTCGCTCAAGTAGGGAACGCCGTAGCCGAATGCGCCCTCCACCATGCAGGAATTCGCCGAGTACTCCGCGGCAAAATCCAGCGCATGTTTGATAATCTCGGACTTGTCCTCGGCATTATAGCCGTCATGACCGATAAAATCGTACAAAAAGGCAGAAATAAACGCGTCGCCGGCTCCCATGGTATCTACAACATGCTCTTTCCAATGGGGTGCCTGGGTATAGAACCGGTCGCCGTCATAGCAGGTAGAGCCTTCACTGCCGCGGGTGCCAATGCAGATTTTCGCTCCCAGAGTATGCGCTTTGATCAGCTGCTCCTGCATTTCGGTCGTGGTCATATGGCTGCAGGAAAGCAGGACGAAATAACAACTGGGGCAAACCTTTTCCATTACGCCCTCTTTCATATGATCCAAAGAAAAGTCGTAAGAAATCTTGATTCCCTGTGCTGCCAGCTCCGGCAGATATTCTTCAATAAACGCACCGTTGCTGGTGTGCATGACATCAAAGCCTTTGATGTACTCGATATCCTCTTTGGAAAATCCTTCATAGGCCAGCATCCGGCGGATTGCGCCCTGCATGGGGTTATATCTGCCGTTGGGAGAACGCTGGAATACCCGGTCGTTGTCGATTACTTTGTAGCGGGCAAAGGCGTTGGGCGCATGATAGAAATGAGAGTGGGAGTAATCCAGACCGATTTCATCCATGGTTTTTTTCATGTGATCCGCGATATAATCATCGCCAAACGCACCGATAAACGCGGACTGTGCGCCGCACAGCTTGGTATTGACCGCAATATTCAAAGCCTGGCCGCCGGGATACATCATGCCGTTAGTCAGGTTTTTATCAACCATACAGTCACCGACACCAATTACTTTTACCATAAATTTCACCTCTTTTATATATTGAACCTGTTTTTATATTAACAGAAAAATGCGGGAATGTAAACTCACAAACACCGGTTTTCCCCGTTTTCGGCTGACAAATTTACCAAAAGGATTTTGGTAAATTTGGCCCAATGGAAAAGGGGTGCAACAGCCTCCCTTTCCCGCTTTCCAATCCCATAAATGTCGGCGGCATTGCAAATGGATGGCGGGCGCGGCCGATCTTCAGGCTGGCTTGCTTCCGATCGCATAACTTTTCCTGATGAGCGGCTGCGGTTTGTAATCGAAAAAGCACAGGCCACAATCCGTCGCACCGAGTTATCTCATTGCGCCGGCGGTTTTCACCCTGGATTTTCCACACGAAAAAATATTCTCCCTGCCGGCGGCAGAACCGAACCAAAGGGGAGAAACGGCATCTCCTTTTTTGAATTCCGCCCTTAAAACAAAAAAATGCGGCCCGAAAATCCGGGCCGCAAATCGGCTTTCTATTAGTCTTTAAAAGGAACACCGTGGCCAAAGGAACCTTCCACCATGCAGGATTTCGCGGAATAGTCCGCCGCAAACTCCAGTGCCTTGGTAATGATTTCAGATTTATCCTCTGCTTCGTAGCCGCCGTTGTCGATAAACTGATACAGGAACGCGGAGATAAATGCATCGCCGGCTCCCATGGTGTCTACAACCGTCTCCAGCCAGTGAGGCGGCTGGTGATAGAACCGGTTTCCGTCATAGCAGATGGAACCTTTGCTACCGCGGGTGCCGATGCAGATCTTGGCGCCGAGCGTATGGGCTTTGATCAACCGTTCCTGGGTCTCGGTTTCGCTCAAATGGCTGCAGGAAAGCAGAACAAAATAAGCGTTGGGGCAAATTTGCTCCATGTACTCTTCTTTTTCATGGGTCAAAGAGAAGTCAAAGGAAATTTTAATGCCCTGTGCCTTAAAGTCCGGATAATAAGCTTCAATCCCGCTGTCATTGGAGCAATGCACAACATCGAAACCCTTGATATATGCCATATCCTCTTCAGAAAAGCCCTCGTAGTCCAGCATTTGGAACAGGGCGCGTGTCATGGGGTTCACTTTTTTCGGGGAACGAACAAAAACCCGGTCATTATCGATAACCCGGTAATGGGCGGCGCAGTTAGGAACCGGATAGGTGTGGGAATGAGAATAGTCAATACCGATTTCATCCAAAGTTTTTTTCATGTGTTCGGCTACATAATCGTTGCCAAAACAGCCAATGAATGCAGCTTGTGCGCCCAGAAAATGCATATTAACCGGAATGTTCAGGGACTGGCCGCCGGGATACATAATACCGGAAGTCAGGTTTTTATCAACCATGCTGTCTCCGATACCGATTACTTTTACCATAATGATAACCTCATTTCATTGATATTGTCTTGCTGTTGCATCAAACGGCAAAAGCCGTGTTGGAACTAATCTTCACTGTCAATTTTGCATCCGTGCCCAAAAGCGCCGGGTATCATGCAGGCTTTCGCCGCCCAGGAAGCCGCATAAGCCAGCCCATGGCGGATTTTTTCCGCCCTCTGCTGTTCGGCGCGGGCCTGCAACCCTTTAGAACCGACAAAGTCCACCAGAAAAGCGGAGATAAATGCATCGCCGGCCCCCATGGTGTCCACTGCGTCGCACAAATCCGGCTTCTGCGTATAAAAGCGATCGCCGTCATAAAGCGTTGCACCCTCGTCGCCGTTGGTAGCAATGGCAATCCGAGTCCCCAGCGTATGAGCCTTGACAAGGCCCTCCATCATTTCGGTGCCAGTCATTTTGCTTGCGGAAAATAGGCTGATATCCACATAAGGAGCCACTTTTTCCATAAATCCAGGTTTCAGGTGGTCGTTAGAATAATCATAAGACAGCACCAGCCCGGCCTCTTTCAGCTGGGGCAGATATTCGTCCATATGGGCAGTATTGCAAAGATGAGCTGCGTCAAAGGTTTTGATATAGGCCATGTCCTCATTAGAAAGCCCATAAAACGGCAGCATAAAACGAATGGCCATCTGCAGTGGGGAAATCGGCCGGGGATTGGTTCCGCCCCAGACCCGCTCACCATCAATCACCTGATATTTGGTGGCGGCGTTATCTGCGTGGACAATATGGCTGCGGCTGCGGTCCACACCCAGCTCGTCGAGCGTTTTGGCCAAATGCTGACCCAACACATCGTCGCCGATACAACCGATAAAACCTGCCTGCGCTCCCTGCAACTTGGCGTTTACGGCAATATTCATTGCCTGTCCGCCCGGATAGGCGATCATATCCGTGATGTTTTTATCCATTTTGGCATCCCCAATGCCAATAATCCGAACCATTTCTTATCCACCTTTCGTTTCGCTTGCTTGTTTTTGCCCGCAAAACCACTCCTGCAGGCGAACCCAGTCCTCTTCTATGCTATCATACAAAAATTCCCTTGTAAAGACCTCATATGACGTTCCTTCCGGAAATTTCGCTTTTTTCTTATTCTCCCAGGCTTATTTGGAAAAGCCTCCAAAAAGAAAACCGGCAGACAATTCCGCCGATGAAAATACTATAAAATCAGCAGTCGCTTGTAAAACTCAATATCGCGCCAGCAAATAAAAAAGGGCTTCTCTTACTGTAAACTACCGTATAAAACCCGCTGCTCCTCCCGTTGTTTTTGCCGAAAATAACGGAAGATAAACAGGATACAAACTGCCAGCAGGATCAAAGACGCCAAATAGATGCTTTTGGGGCTTAGCCGGTACAAAAATCCGGAAAAGCTTCCCGCCAGTGCCGAAGCCAGAGAGATCAGCACGTTTTTCAGGGCGTATATGCCAGATCGCTCCTTCTCTGGGGAGGCTTCTGCCATCAAGGCATCCAAAAAGGGGCGGCACAGGCCGAATCCCACCGAAAACAGCGCTACCGATACCACCGTCCAGGCGATGCTGCCAGCGGGGAGAAACATCCGGAGAAGCATGGAGGCAATTTGAATACCAAGACCCACAGTCAGTGAAAACAGCTTATTAAAACGACTCATGGCTGGAACGGCGAACAGGTAAACCGCCAGCATAAAAAGGGAATTGACAATACCCAGCACCGAGATCATAGCGGCATCCAGCCCTACTACATCGGTGAGATAAGGGGCAAAATATAAACTGGAATAGGCGCCGATCGGCTGATACGCGCTAAACAGCACAATAATGACCAGCACGCAGCTCAACTTGTGATTGTGACTGGTAACAACGGTTTTCATTTGGGTCAGGCTGTTTTTTAAAGTTCCCCAGTAGCTAACAGTGCGGGAACGCTCCACCGCCAGGCGTCCCATATCGGTTTCATGAAATTCGAAATGCCGGTGGATAATCATAACAAACATGCAGATGGCGCCGAACAGCAAAAATCCCCGCTCAGCCTTTACCAATCCCAGATTTCCCACAATGATGCCAGCGATGGGGGTAAAAAAGCCCGCCAGAATATCAATGATACCGAACATGTTAAAAGAGGTCAGCCGCTGTTCGTCGTCAGCATCCTCAATCAGAATCAGCTGCCATCCAATATCGCTGATTTTGCTGAAAGCACAGACAATCTGTGCCAGCGCAAACATCCAAAAGCTATGCGCAAAAAAGTTTAAAAGCGCCGATCCCGGCCAACTGATCAGGCCGAACAGGATAGTCGTTCTGCGCCGTCCGATCTTATCTACCATTACGCCGGCAAACAGCGCCATAATGGTGCCGACAATAAAGTTTAAAGAAATCAAAAAGCCGATCTGGACATCGGTAACCCCCTGGCTTTTCATATATAGGCTCAGATAAAAGCTGTAAAATCCATAAGGAATCGACCAGAACGGTTCGTGAAAAACCGCAACCCGTGCGTTTCCCCGCAGTTCCCGCAAAGATTGCAGCACCGTTTTTTTCTTATTTTCCCGTGCCATGGGGAACACCTGCCTTCCCACACAAAACTGCCCTTTTTTCGGGCAGTTTCCAATATACCCGGGGGAGTGAGCCGTTGTCAATAGACTTTTAAAGGCCGACCGGCGCTTAAACGTTTTCCTTTCTAAATTTGTTAATATTCACTGTTTTTTTGAAAAAGGATGATCTCTTTTCGATCCTGATAAGAACAAAAAACCCGGCCTGCGGCCGGGTTTTTAAACCGTATTTTCTATGCTTGTGCTGGTGCTTTTTCCTCGTGAAGAGGCTGCAGCGTCTGCACCGTGTGGTAAACCCGCTTTTTCCAGAAGAAAATCGCGCTGAAGGCAATTCTCACTATCTGATCCAGCGCAATGGCCCACCACAGAGCGATGATATCCCAGTGGAATACCCAGCCGGACAGGCAGCACAGCACGACCCGCACCAGCCAGATCCCAGTGAAGGAAATGATCATCGGGGTGTACTTATGGCCCGCCGCCCGGATGGTGCCGTTAAAAATTTTGGACAAATTCTGCGGGATCTGGGCAAAGCCCATAATAAATACATACTTCATGCCGATTTCGATCAAGTCCTGTTTATCGGTCAGCAGGCCCATCAAAAACCGTGGGCAGAAGAACAGCACCGCACAGGTAAAAATGCTGATGGTCATAGAAATACGAATCAGCTGCTTAAAGTACATTTTATACAGCGCGTCATCCCGCTGGCCAATGGCCCTGGCCGCCAATGTAGTAGAAGCGGTGATAAAGCCGACTGACAGCATATCGCACACCCCTTCCGCCTGCAGCCCAAGCTGGTAAGCGGCGTAACTGTTGGTGCCGTAAGAGAGAATCACCCGGCTGATGATAATCGTGGCAAACTGCCACAACAAATTTTCACAGGAGGCGGGCAGCCCGGTAGTGTAAATGTCTTTCAGGTAAACCCCTTCCAAAGCGAAAAATCTCTTGCCGTGTTCCGCGCCGTGGAACAGGCCAATACGCTTGTGATATAAAAGCAGCAGCCCGATCAGCGCACCGACGATCTGAGCGCTAACCAGTGCGATACCGGCTCCGGTCAGTCCCATGGAGGGCAGCCCCAGATTGCCGAAGATCAAAAGCCAGCCCAATACGATATTGACAACATTGACAATTCCTGCAATCATCATGGGAGTTTTGGTGTTGCCCTGAGATTGGAAGGCAGCGGTGACAAAACAGGTAATGGCCACAAAAGGCAGCCCGACAGTCAAAATCTGCAAATATCCCACCGCATAGGACATAATGTCTGCATCAGAGGTAAAAAGCCTGATAAACCAGCGGGGAAAAACTGCCACTAGTCCGGTGATCATCAGCCCCAAAGGAACCGCGGTGGCAAAAGCCTGTTCCACAGTACGGCGGCATTTGTCCCGGCGGCCTTCTCCGAAATACAGCGCCGCCACTACCGTTACGCCGATGGCCAGCCCTTTGAACAAAGACAAATAAGTGTTGGTAATCCGGCCGCCAACGCCCTGTGCAGAAATTTCCAGCGCAGTCAAACGTCCCACCATAGCGGTGGTGACCAGCGAAGCGGAAGTGGTCAAAACGTTTTCCAAAATCATGGGGATCAGCATCCGGTAAATTTGCCGGGATACTTCTTTTTTATTATGCATGTTGAGCCAGCCTCTCCCGCCGTATTTACGGCTGTTGATGATCTTTGGACAGATCCCTCTGTCAGCTTCGCAGGCGAATGCCCGCAAATACCCGCGTCAGAAGGATACGGCGCCAAAAGCATCATCATTTTAGCATATAGGCATCAAGCGGGCAAGAAGCGTTTCCTGATAAAAACGTTTACTTTGAAAAAAACGGGGAAATTTGCGAAAAAAGTCTCTGCGGGCTGGTTTTCCGCAGAGACTTTTGTAAGTTTTGCCCAACCGGGAAGGAGCTTCTTCCACGCCAGCGGAAGAACCTCTTTCCCCTTTTCAGAACGAGGATTTTCCAGCGTAGCTTTCTAAGCCGCTTCGGAGGAAGTCTCCTGATTCACAGCCGTTTCGGCAAAGGCATCAGGATACGCTTTTTTTGCCATATCCTCCAAGATATCGAACATGCGCTTTCCCTGCCGCTCAAAGGCGGTAAAATCATAGGAGTAAACGGTATCGTGAATGGTTGACTGCAATCCTTTATAGTTGGCATTCTGTTCCAGCATGGGAATGGTGATATCTTCATTGCAGAAAATCACATCCGGGTCGTACTGTCCAACGAAATCCAGCGGATAGTCCCATCCGCCATAAGCGCCGGCAACATTTTCAAACCCGATGGCTTCCAGCATTGCTCCTTCAAACGTGTCCCCGGTGGCAACGGTGAAATCCAGCATCCGCAAATAAACCGCCGACAGCTGTTTTCCGCCGCCGCGGACATAAGCCTCCACCTTCTGCTGAATGCTCTCCACCCGGCCTATCTGTTCATTGTAAAAAGCTTTGCCGGCCTCAGAACCAGCCTGCTCTCCCTCCAGCAGCCGGCCCAGATTTACGTACAGGTCTTTCAGATCCTCCGGCAGCCGGGCGCGGGAAAGAACCACCACCGGAATATCCGCCTGCTGCAACGCAATCAGGTCGTTTTCCGAAAGGTCGGTATGGTGATGACAACATCCGGCTCCTCCGCCCGGATCGCATCCAGATCAGGCTGCTGGGCGGTACCCAGCTGCGGCAGGTTCCGGGCAGATTCCGGCCAATCGCAGTAATCACTCACCCCGGTGATCTGGTCGCCGTAACCCATGTCAAAGCAAAGCTCGGTCAGCGCCGGAGAAAGGGAGACTACCTTTTCCGGCCTGGCAGGAATCGTTTCGTCTCCAATGGAAACCGGATATTCCAGATTTTCCGGTTCTTCTTCCGGCAAAGAGGAGCTGTCGGACGAGTCGCCGCAGCCGGTAAGCCCCAAAAGCAGCGCCGCCGCCAGCAAAAAGGGCAAAATTCGTTTTTGTTTCATAAAATCCCCCATCTATTTTTGTTTTTTTTATTGTATCGCGGCGGCCAATCCTTGTCAAATGGGAAATATAAAGCTATAATATATACTATTTTTAGGCTGCCAAGGCAGGTCAGGAGGAAACTGATGGCGTTTCGTCAGGCAGACCAGAGTAATCTGCCGCAGCAAACACAGGATGTATGAAAGAACCATTCAAAAGATGAACCGCGACGGCACCTAAATTAGGGATGGCACAACCCTGATGTGATTTTGCGGAAGATGCCGAAAAAGGCCACCTTTTTGCGGCAGACCCCAATCCTCCGGCCGCCAGCTTCTACCGAAAGCGCAGACTTGTCCGGGCCGGCGCCATTTCTGCCGAGCAGATCAGCAAGGATTTTTCCTGCGGGAATCTGGATTGAAAATCCGGTTCTAACCGATAGAAACGCCGCTTTTCCCAGTGTGTTTTCTAGCAGGCTTTTCCCGGCGAACAAGCCGTTTTCTATTGACGGAAAAGCCTTGCCATTTTATAATAAAAAATACGATACTGCCTGTTAAAAAGGCTGAAAGGGGGACTGGACATGACCGGTGCAAAAGCCATCGTCGCATCATTGGAGCAGGAGGGCGTGACCACAGTTTTCGGCTATCCTGGCGCGGCGATCTGCCCGGTGTACGACTGCCTGTCCGACAGCCCAATCTGCCATATTCTCGTTCGGCAGGAGCAAAACGCAGGACACGCGGCTGCGGCCTATGGCCGGATCAGCGGGCGGCCCGGCGTGTGTATCGCCACCTCCGGTCCCGGTGCGCTGAACCTTTTGACCGCACTGGCTACCGCCTATATGGATTCGGTGCCGCTGGTGGCCATCACCGGTCAGGTTCCCAGCGACCAGCTGGGCCGCGACGTATTTCAGGAAGCGGACATCACCGGCGCGGCGGAACCTTTTACCAAGCACAGTTTTTTGGTAAAAGACGCAGCGGACATCCCGCGGATCATAAAGGAGGCGTTTTATCTGGCGGGAACCGGCCGGCCGGGCCCTGTACTGATTGATGTGCCTGTGGATGTGCAGAATCAGGAGCTGGATTTTGCCTATCCGGAATCGGTTTCTATCCGCGGATACCATCCCAGTACCCGCGCCAACCCTCTGCAAATGCGGCGGGTATCCGAGGCCATTGCTTTGGCGCGCCGTCCGGTCATCTGCGCAGGGGGCGGTGTATTCAGCGCCGGCGCGCGCGCGCAGATGCAACGCTTTGCTGAGCGCTTCCGCATCCCGGTGGTCACGACCATGATGGGTCTGGGGCTGATGCCCTCATCCCATCCGCTGTATTTGGGCATGCTGGGTTCTTTCGGATGCAGCGCGGCCAACTACGCAATTCACCATTCGGACCTTTTAATTTTAATCGGCACCCGGGCTGGTGACCGGGCTATGCGCCAGCCCGGCGTTTTAGAACGCCAGACGCGGATTATTCATATTGATATCGACCCGGCAGAAATCCGCAAGAATATGGAGGCGAATATCCCTCTGGTGGCGGATGCGCGGCTGGTTTTAGAGGAACTGTGCGAGACCTGCCAGGCCACGGATACCGGCATGTGGCTGGCGGAGCTGCGGGAAAAGCAGGGCGTCGGCGCGCCGTTTTCTGACCGCCCTTCTTTTGTCAATCCCCACCGTCTGATCGCCGCCTTGACCAAAGCGCTGGACAGCGATGCGGTGTATGTGGCGGATGTGGGGCTCAACCAGATCTGGTCTGCCCGCTCAGCCAATATAAAAGACGGTCGCTTTTTAACCAGCGGCGGCATGGGGACCATGGGTTATGCTCTGCCCGCGGCGATGGGCGCGAGGCTGGCCACCACTGCACGGCAGGTGGTGGCAGTCATGGGAGACGGCGGTTTTCAAATGTCCATGCAGGAGCTGGCCACCCTGTGCCAGCATGACATTCCGGTCAAAATGGCCGTACTGCGCAACGATTGCCTGGGGCTGGTCCGCCAGATTCAAAAGCAGGATTACGCAGAGCGTTATGAAGCGGTAGATCTTGCCGGGAGCCCGGATTTTGCAGCACTGGCACAGGTGTACGGCATTCGGGCCATGACCATTTCGGACAACGACGAAATTGACGAAGCCGTACAGGCGCTGTTGGCCGGGGAAAAAAGCTTTCTGCTTCAGTGTCTGGTGTCCCCGGACGAGGCTGCGGTGTAAGGAGGGAGAAAGATGAAGCATACCATTTCCGTTCTGGTGGAAAACCATGCGGGTGTCCTGTCCAGAATCACCGGCCTTTTTTCCCGCCGGGGGTTTAACATTGATTCTTTGGCGGTGGGGGTTACGGAGGATAAGACCGTATCCCGCATGACCATCGTCGTGGAGGGGGACGCTTATACGGTAGAACAGCTGGAAAAACAGCTGAACAAAGTGGTGGATGTGATCAAGGTGCGCACCATCCCCCAGCAGGACTTGATCAGCCGGGAACTGATGCTCATTAAATGCACCGCCACCGGCCGCACCCGCAGTGAGATACTGGATATTGCAAAAATCATGGATGCCAATATTGTGGATCTGACCAAAACTACCATGACACTGGAGATCTGCGATTTGCCGGACCGGCTGGATTTGCTGGAGGAGCTGCTGAAATCTTACAATATTCAAGAAGTGATGCGTACCGGAACCATTGCGCTGCAAAAAGGCAGCTCAGCCGTAAGCGTGAAGTAACGCGGACCAAGAGCGGCAAATCTGCCGCGCCGACGGAGGAAGGGACAAAAAGATGAAAAAAGTTCTGAAATTTTTATGCAGCCGCCTGGTAATCGTCACACTGGCGATTTTGGTGCAGTTTTGTTTTTTGCTGTTTATCGTGCTCAAGCTTTCCACTTATGGGCTTTATGCTTATGTCAGCTTGCAGCTGATCAGCCTGGTTGTGGTCCTTTGGATTGTCACCAAACGGGACAACCCCTCGTATAAAATTGCCTGGATTATCGCCATTTTGATTTTCCCTTTCTTCGGCGGCATTTTTTATCTGGTATTCGGCAATAAAACCATGGACAAAAAGCAGGCCCAGCGCATCCGGGATTATGCCTATAAACAGGCGGAGGAGAGCCATCAGGTGACCGGCGCAGACATTGGGGAATCCCTGGAGAAAGAAGCGCCCCACCTGAAACGGCAAAGTGATTATATCAGCAACGTTGGGCTGTACACTATTTGGAAAAATACTCAGGTGGAATATTTTCCTCTGGGAGAGGACTTTTGGGCGGCGCTGCTGCGGGAGCTTCGGAAAGCGGAGAAGTTTATTTTCATGGAATATTTTATTATCCAGGAAGGAAAAATGTGGAATGCCGTACTGGATATTATGAAGGAAAAGGCTGCCGCCGGCGTGGATGTGCGGCTGATGTACGATGATCTTGGCACAATCCAGACACTGCCGCCCCATTATTACCGCCAGATGGAGGAGGCAGGCATCAAATGCGCCGTATTCAACCCCTTTCGCCCGCGTCTCAATTCCATGTTCAATTACCGCGATCATCGGAAAATCACTGTCATTGACGGGGATGTGGGCTTCTGCGGGGGACTGAACCTGGCGGACGAATATATCAATGCCTATGAAAAACACGGCCATTGGAAAGATACGGCGGTGATGCTCCGGGGAGATGGCACCTGGAACCTGACCATCATGTTTTTGCAGCTGTGGAGCTACCGGGACGGAAAGAATGCCGACTATCACGAGTACCGGCCCTCCGGCCGGCAGTACGGGGACGACGGTTATATCCAGCCCTATGGGGACAGCCCCATCGACGAATTTAACGTGGCGGAGAATATCTATCTGCAGATAGATATTCTCCGACACGTTCGTCGATGTTGCCAAAAAGTATGTGTATATCACCACCCCTTATCTGATTTTAGACAACGAGATGACCACCGCACTGACCATTGCGGCAGAAAGCGGCGTAGATGTGAGGATTATCACGCCGCATATTCCGGACAAATGGTATGTCCATGCGGTGACCCGTTCCTCCTACCGTCAGCTGATCGAGGCAGGGGTACGCATTTATGAATACACACCGGGCTTTATCCATTCTAAAATGTTTGTGGCAGACGACGAGGTAGGAGTGGTTGGCACCGCCAATATGGACTACCGCAGCTTCTATCTGCATTTTGAGTGCGGCGTCGCATTTTTCCGCAGTTCGGTAATCCAATCGGTCAAACAGGACATCCTTAAAACAATGGAGATTTCCCAGGAAATTCATCCCAACCCGGATGAACGGGTCCCGCTGCTGCGCCGTCTGGGCCGGGCCATTCTAAAAGCGTTCGCACCGTTAATGTGATTTTTACCGCCCAAAACAGCGGAAAAAGACAGGAAAATACAGCAAAAACGATCTTTTCCAGTTGATTTAGCGGCAATTTTCATATATATTGAAAGGTAGTTTAGGATTGACCTTTAAAGGAGAATGACCATGAAATGCTCTTATAAAAAAATCAGCGCGCTGATTCTGGCATTGATGATGCTGCTATCTGTTACCGGCTGTACGGACAACAGTGCTTCTTCCCTGCCAGAGGAAAAACCTTCCGTTTATCCGTTTGTCAACACGCTGAAGGAGCCGGACGACAACGCCATGCAGGCGGTAGAAGCGCCGGAACTGACCGAACAGGTCAAGCAAAAAGCAGAGAAAGTAAATCGGGAGATTGTCGGCTGGCTGCAGGTGCCGGGAACCGATATCAACCAGCCGGTGGTGCAAGCCACTAACAATTCCAAATACCTGCGCTTGAATTACGAGGGAAAATACAGCTTTCAGGGATGTTATTGGGTAGACTATGAGTGCAAGGTTGGAACCCGGGAAACCCAAAGCCGCAACACCATTATTTACGGGCATAATACAGCCGTCAGCCAGGATGACCCCAACGGTCTGGATTTTGCCCAACTGCTGCGGTTTACCGATGAAGAATTTGCGGCGTCTCACCCTTATATCTTTTTCTCCACCGGAGAAGAAGATATGGTTTGGGAAATTTTTGCGGTGATGTATACCGATACCAAATTCCGATATATCGAGATGATCGACAACCAAATCGATACGCTTGTCAGTGAGGGCAAAGCGCGCTCGGAATTCCTTTACGATGTAGAGGTAGATCCTATCAATGACAAGATTTTGACGCTTTCCACCTGCACGGCAAAATACGGCTATGTCGGCGGGGAAGCAAGGGGCCGATTTGTGGTAATGGCCCGGTTGGTAGATGCGGATCAGGAATTGAAGCCTACAGCCGGCCTGGAGAAAAACGCCAGCATAAAAGCACCGCAGTTTTAGTTGTAAACCGGCTTTTTACTACATACAATCATGCAGGGAGAAATCCCTGCTTTTGTTTTTCACGGTTTTTGACACAACATTTTACTGGAAAGAGAAAGGGTACAAAAAGATGGAACTTGCACTGTTAAAGTGGATTCAGTCCTTTTCCACCCCTTTTTTGGATGGTCTGTTCCAGCTGATTACCATGCTGGGAGAACAATGGGCAGTTGTACTGGCCTTAGCGCTGTCTTATTGGGTGATTGACAAAAACATGGGTGAAGAGTTTGCCTTTACCCTGCTGGTCAGCGGGCTTTGCAACAATATTTTAAAAGGTGTGTTCCGTTTTGAACGGCCGATCGGGCAAGAAGGCATTCGCACTCTGCGGGCGCATACGGCCACTGGATACTCTTTTCCCAGCGGACACAGCCAAAACGCAGCAACGCTTTATTTTTTTCCGGCTCGCCGCCGCGGCGGATGGCGCTGGGCTGCCGCTGGCGCGGTCAGTTTGCTGGTAGGATTGTCCCGGTTGTACCTGGGGGTGCATTACCCCAAGGATGTAGCCGTGGGGCTGGCGCTGGGAATTGCAGCGGTTTTTGTCTGCCCATTTTTGTGGAACCGGTTTCACCATGAAAAAATGCTCGCAATCATGACAGCGGCCTGCTTTTTGCCGACGCTATTGCTGGGGCAGCGGGATTTATACAAAGCATTCGGCCTGCTGGCCGGCTTTTGGGCCGGCATGATGTTTGAACGGCGGTTTGTCGGCTTTTCCAACCAGGTATCAAAAGGAAAAAAGGGACTGCGGCTTTTGCTGGGTCTTCCCCTTTTGGGCGGGGTGCAATTTTTGCTGAAGCTGCTGTTCCCGCCGCTTCTCTGGCTGGATGCGGCACGATATGCGCTACTTGTTTTTGTGGCGCTGGGATTGTACCCGATGATTTTCCACAGGGCAGGATTCTGAATGTGGAAAAGTTTGGCCGGTATTCGCTTCCAATGATTGCTATTTTCCCGCCGAGTGGGTATAATAAGCGGTAGAAGATCGAAAAGGGGATTGAACCATGAATGGTTGGAATGCAACGGAGTTTTTCCGATGGGTAAAAGGGAAAAAAATTGCCTTTATCGGTGTGGGGGTAACCAATACCGATTGTATCCGCCTGTTTGCCAAAAAAGGTGCGGAGGTGTCGGTACTGGACCGCAAAAGCCGGGAACAGCTGGGAGCTCTAGCCGATGAATTTGAACAAAGCGGCATCCGGCTGGTGCTGGGAGACGGCTATCTGGACGGTCTGACCGGCTATGACGCGGTGTTTCGCGCGCCGGGGATGTATTTTCATCATCCCGCGCTGGAAAAAGCCCGGCAGGAGGGAGCGGTCATCACCTCCGAAATGGAGCTTTTTTTCCGCCTGTGTCCCTGTAAGACGTATGCAGTTACCGGATCTGACGGCAAAACCACGACCACAACGCTCATTGCGGAAATGCTCAAAGCATCGGGAAAAAAGGTCTACAAGGGCGGCAACATCGGCCGCGCTTTGCTGCCGGTGGTCGAAGAGGTCTCCTCTGACGATGCCGCTGTGGTGGAGCTTTCCAGCTTTCAGCTGATCTCCATGCGCCAAAGCCCGGATGTGGCGGTCATCACCAACGTAGCGCCCAATCATCTGGATGTACCCCGGGATATGCAGGAATATATCGACAGCAAGAAAAATCTGATCCTGCATCAGGACGGGTTTTCCCGCACGGTGCTGAATCGGGATAATGCCATTACCCGAGACATGACAGGGCTTGTCCGCGGGGAGCTGCTGACGTTTTCCCGGCAGGAGGCCCCTCGTTTTGGCGCTTATCTGCGGCAGGACGGCATGCTGTGCATGCGCTATCACGGTGCAGAAACCGAGATTTTGCCCATGGAGCAGATTCGGCTGCCCGGGCTGCATAACGTGGAAAACTTTCTGGCCGCATACAGCGCTGTATGGGGCGATGTGCCGGTGGAAATCATGGCCCGGACCGCCCAGGAATTCGGCGGTGTGGAACACCGGATGGAGCTGGTTCGGGAGCTGGGCGGCGTAAAATGGTACAACGATTCCATCGGCACCAGCCCCACCCGCACCATTGCGGGACTCAAAGCCTTTGGACAGAAGATTATTCTGATTGCCGGCGGATATGATAAAAAAATCCCCTATGAGCCGCTGGCGCCGTATTTGTGCGAAAAGGTATCGCACCTGATTCTGATGGGCGCTACCGGCCCCAAGATCCAGCAGGCGCTGGAAGCCTGCCCGGATTACGACGGGCAGCATCCGGCACTGCACTGGGCCGAATCAATGGAGCAGGCGGTACAGACCGCGGACGGTCTGGCAGGCAGCGGCGACATTGTAGCCTTGTCCCCCGCCAGCGCCAGTTTTGACCTGTATCCGAATTTTGAAAAGCGGGGCGAGCATTTCAAAAGGCTGGTAGCAGCCTTAAAGCCGTAACAGGGGAGGATTCCTCCTACCCATAAAGGCTGCCGGTTTACCCGGCGAAGAGAAAGGATGAAAACCATGAACTGCAAAGATTTACTGATGCGTTTGTCCAGCGCGGTAGGTGTTTCCGGACGGGAAGGCTCCGTAGTGGCGATGGCTGCCGAAGAACTGCGGGCGCTGGGTGAGGTGTCGATTAGCCCGCTGGGCGATTTAATCTGCACCATCCGCCAGCCGGAAAAGGGACAGAAAAATTTTATGCTGGATGCCCATGTGGACGAAATCGGCATGATTGTTACCTGGATTGACGACGAAGGGTTTTTAAAGGTTTCTCCAGTGGGCGGTTTTGACCGCAGCCTGCTTTTGGCCTCGCAGGTATCCGTACATACGGCCCAGGGGGATCTGCCCGGGTTTATCTGTTCCATTCCGCCCCACCTGCAGAACGGTGAGGCGAAAAATCCCAAATTCGAAGATATTTATATCGATATCGGTTACAGCAAGGAAGAAGCCGAGAAACGGGTACAGCCTGGAGATATCGCTACTTTCGTCACTCCCACCCGGGAAATGCACGGCGGGTTTATCACCGGCAAGGCCATTGACAACCGCTCCAGCTGCGTGGCGGTGATGCGGGCGGCGGAGCTTCTCGGAAGCGAGGACAAGCCCTACGGATTGTCGGTCACCCTGACGACCCGTGAGGAAGTGGGCGGCATGGGCGCGCAGGCGGCAGCCTATACGGTAAATCCCACTCATGCGATAACGGTGGACGTGGGCTTTGGCTGGACGCCTGACTGCAAGAAAGAACAGTGCCGTGCTTTTGGAGGCGGTCCCATTATCGGATTTGGTTCCCTGTTGGACGGGGAAATGTCCCGCACGCTGATTGAAGCTGCCAAGGAAGAAGATATTCCTTATCAAACGGAAGCGATGGGAGGCGGCACCGGTACCAACGCCGACAGTATTCTCATTACCCGGGGCGGCGTGAAAACCGGCGTACTCTCCATTCCGCAAGGTTATATGCACACGCCGGTAGAAAAAATTCTGCCGGAGGATATTGAAAATACCGCCCGGCTGCTGGCCGCCTATGTGAAAAAGGAGGGGAACCGCAAATGATCCGTCTGATTGAAAATCTCTGCGCCATCAACGGCGTTTCCGGCGACGAGCAGGATGTGGCCGCCGCCATCATCGAGCAGATCAAGGACTACTGTGAATATGAAGTAACGCCTCTGGGCGATGTCATCGCCTTTAAAAAAGGCGCAAAGCATCCCATCAACCGGGTGATGTTCGATGCGCATATGGACGAAGTTGGCTTTATTATCACCTATATTACCGAGGAGGGGTTTCTGCGCTTTGCCACAGTTGGCGGCATTGATAACCGGGTCATCCAAGGCAAACCGGTGGTGGTAGGCAAAAACAAGGTCTATGGCATCATCAGCTCCAAACCCATTCATCTGATCGACCGGGATCACCGGGATGACCCCATCAAAGCGGCGGATCTTTCGATCGACATCGGCTGCCGGAACCGGGAAGAAGCGGAAGGTCTGGTCAGCGTGGGAGATCGGGTATCCTTTGACTCTCCGTTTGTACGCTTTGGCGACGGATTTTTAAAATCCAAAGCGCTGGACGACCGGGCCGGCTGCGCAGTGCTGATTAAAATGATTCAGTCCGATTTGGAATACGATACCTATTTTTCCTTTACCACCCGGGAGGAAGTTGGCGGTATGGGCGCTCAGACAGCAACCTACACCGTCAAACCGGACATTGCGGTGGCCATTGAGACCACCACTGCCGCGGATATCGGCGGCGTAGCGCCGGAAAAACGGGTCTGTTTTTTGGGCAAGGGCCCGGTGATCTCCTTTATGGACAAAGGGACCATTTACGACAAACGGCTGTATCAGCTGGCGTTGGACACCGCCAAAGAGTATAAAATCAAGGCGCAGCCAAAGCTGGGCGTATTCGGCGGCAACAATGCAGGTTCCATGCATCAGGCAGTGGGCGGCGTTCGCCCGGTGGGGATTTCCATGCCCTGCCGCTATCTGCACACCCAGTCCTGCGTGCTGCAGGAGGAGGATATTACCGCCACCTATGATCTGCTGATGAAGCTGTCGCAGGTGTACGCAATCTGTGATTAGGGCAGTACTTCCCGGCGACAGTCTCTTTGCCCCGTCGGCAGCCGGGCCGGACCCTTATGGAGCAATCCACACGGCGAGGTGGGAGCTTTACGGTCGGGGAGCGGGACCGCCCCGCTTTTGGCTCACGCCAAAGGCCGATGGGGTTTTGTCCCTGTCCGGCGATACGTTGGTACTATCCGGCCGTTTCTCCGATTCGGAGGAGCTGGCGGCATTTTGCGCCATCTGTGGTGCCAAAACACTGCGCGGACCTGCTTCGGCACTGGCAGAAACGGCAGCCCGGCTGAACTGGCCCATTCAGTCCAGGCAGATTCTAAGCGCTGTTGGCGTGTTGCGCCCAACCCCTATCCCGCCGGGAATTTGCGAACCTTCTCCCCGGGAGGTCTATCCGCTGCTGCAGGGGGTATTTGATCTGCCGGAAGCGGATTTTGCTCCCTGGTACTGCGAGGTTTCCCACAAGCTGCGCCATCAGCAGGGAACCTTGCTGGGCGTACGGGAGGAAGGGCAGATCATTGCTACGGCAGGGATCTATCATCAAAACAAACAAGCGGCTCTGATTGGGTCGGTAGCGACTCATCCGGCTTTTCGCAAGCGCGGATATGCGGCGGCGCTGGTGTTTCTGCTGGCGGCCCGCGCGCAGGAAAGCGGTAGAATACCATTTGTCATCTGCCAAAGCGAACAAGCTGTTCGGGTATACGAGCGGGTGGGATTTACTCCGTGGGGCGAAGAATGGCTTTGCCTGCGGGATGGGTTGGCAGAATAAAAATCTGCTGGCGTATAAAAAACAAGCAGGCACCCTGATATCACAAGAGCGCCGCGGCCAGTGGCGCGGACAAGACAAGGAGAATCCATTCCAATGGAACAGAATTTTTTTGACATTGACCCAAGACTGGAAAAATTGGGGGAACAGGCACAGCTCGATTGCGCCCAGGCATTTGCTCGGACGGAGGAAATCGGCGAATATAACAGCAGGAAAGTGTTGGCGGCCTTTCTTCACAACGGTGTAAGCGAGTCCCATTTTGCCGGGAGTACCGGCTATGGCTACGATGACCGCGGCCGGGAAACCCTAGAGGCGGTGATGGCAGAAATCACCGGCAGTGAGGACGCGCTGATGCGGCACAATTTTGTGTCCGGAACCCACACGCTGACAACGGCGCTGTTCGGCGTTCTGCGCCCCGGCGATGTGATGCTCTCCATCACCGGGCTGCCTTATGACACCATTCAGCCGGTGATTGGCATTACCGGCGAAAACTGCGGTTCGCTAAAAGAGTTCGACATCGAATACCGCCAGGTAGATCTGCTGCCAGACGGCACGCCGGATCTCGAAGCCATTGCCGAAGCGGTAAAGGATCCCCGTGTCAAAGTGGCGTATGTACAGCGCTCCCGCGGCTATTCCCTGCGGCCCTCCATCAACATGGACATGATGGGAAAGCTGATTCAGACGGTGCGGAAAAACAATCCCAAGGCGATTTTCATGGTGGATAACTGCTATGGAATTTTTACCGAAAAGACGGAACCGACCCAGCTGGGCGTTGATTTAATTGTAGGCTCTCTGATCAAAAACGCCGGCGGCGGGATTGCCCGCACCGGTGGATACATCGCCGGCCGGCGGGATTTGATTGAACAGTGCGCTTACCGTCTAACCACGCCGGGGCAGGGCAAGGAGATCGGATGTACGTTGGGCGAACTGCGGAATATGTTTTTAGGGCTGTTTTTAGCGCCGAATGTGGTTTGCAACGCTGTAAAAACGGCGATTTTCGCTGCTGCGCTGTTCGAGTGTTTGGGGTACCGTGTCAATCCTTCCTGCCGTGAGCCGCGTACCGATATCATCCAGTCGATAGAGCTTGGCAATGAAAAGGGAATGGTAGCCTTTTGCAAGGGCGTACAGCGCGGCGCACCGGTCGATTCCTTTGTGGTGCCGGAGCCCTGGGACATGCCTGGTTATGAAAGCAAAGTCATCATGGCGGCGGGGGCATTTCATCTGGGCGCTTCCATTGAACTGTCTGCTGACGGTCCAATCCGGGAGCCCTATGCCGTTTGGCTGCAAGGCGGGTTAACCTACTTTACCGGTAAAACGGGTATTCTGCTTGCGGCTCAGACCATGCTGGAGGACGGCGTTTTAAGCTTGGAGAATTGACAAAAAGGCTGTGTCATGATATTCTTTTTGTGCGGACAAAAGTGGCGGAAAAAAATTGTGTGTCCTTACCGATATATGCGGAATCGGGAGAAACGCAGAAATCAGGCGCTGTCATCTCAGCGCAAAATTTTGATATAACAAACAGCGGCAGGGTGATCCTGCCGCTGATAAATGCGGGAGTGGCGGAATGGCAGACGCGCTGGTCTTAGGAGCCAGTACCTCGGTGTGTGGGTTCAAGTCCCATCTCCCGCACCAGATAATGATAATCCGAACCCAGTTCCAATCGGGAACGGCTTCGGATTTTTAGTATATCTTTAGTGCTAAAGCAAAAGCGGCGGTATCCCTCACGATACCGCCGCTTTTGTCATACGCTCCTTTTCTTCTCTGTTTCCTTTGCTCTCTGCACTTTCCATTCTTCAAATTCTTTCTGCCCCCCTGGGCTTTCAAAGAATTTTTGGATTTCAGGAAGTAAGCACCGGGCAAAGGCTTCTATTTCATGTTGGGAATATTTGTATCCGGTTGCTTTTTTGCCATATATCGCCTTTCTCTATTCATTTGTCAAGGTACATTGCCGCTACAGAGGCGGTGTGAAATTCTGCTTATACTCAATCACCGTTCCTTTGTGTATCGCTGCTGCCGCTTTAGTTCCGCCAGCACGTCCGGCGGGATACGGTCAACCAGCCTTTGAATGTTCTGTAATTCGCTTTCCAGCTTCGCCCGTTCCATGCGGTCTTTCATTTTGCCGCTTTCGCTGGCTTTTGCCCTTGCTTCCAACTTTTGATTTTCTTCCAAAAGGTCTTTTATCGTGACCTTGTGTACTTTTTCAGTTGGCCGGAGAAGTTCTCCATTTGTGGGAACCACTTTTTCAGCATGGCAAGAGCTTCCTCTTTCTTCTTCCCAGCGTTGATCGGATTGATACCGTCCAGCGTGGCTTCAATGGCCTTCGCCTATTTGGAGAGGTTGACCGCCTGCTTGAATAGCCGGGTGGGGATATTTCAGCAAGGGAAAATATCTCCGAAGGTAGCGAGGGATTTATTAAGTGTTTCTTTTATCCCGGCCAGCAAAAAAGAGGATATCCTCCATTGAGAATATCCTCCTTCTTTACAGCGCTCACAACAACCTTGACAGCCAAAAATCTTTCATCCTGACAAAATGAGACTGTGTTGTCTTTTTTTGCGTGCATAAAATCTCATGCCGTTAAAGCAAATCGTAACCATAAAAAGTTGACGGCGTATTCCGTTTAGACTTCCGGGCTGTCCGTCCTATGCACTGAGATTGCGCGGCAGGGCTGTCTAAGGGCGCACATGGCCGTTTTTGCCATGCTTTTGCACAGCAGAATCGCTCCAGTAAACACAATCTTTGCCAGACTGTATTTCGCCGGGATTTTCGAAGTTCGACTTTATCGGTTCAGCTCTCGCAGCGCGTCAATCAATTCCGTTTTCTGCGCGGATTTTTCATCTTTTTTCTTGACGACCCGTGCCGGAACACCCGCTACCACCATACCGGGCGCCACATCTTCGATGACTACTGATCCGGCGGCTACAACGGAGCCCTCGCCAATCCGCACTCCCTCGATAACCACCGCGTTGGCGCCAATGAGCACATTGTCCTCTACGACTACCGGCGTTGCAGAAGGCGGCTCCACCACGCCTGCCAGCACAGCGCCGGCACCGATGTGGCATCGTTTCCCCACCATTGCCCGGCCGCCCAGCACCGCGCCCATATCAATCATGGTACCTTCTCCGATTACCGCGCCGATATTGATAACCGCTCCCATCATAATTACTGCATTGTCGCCGATTTGTACCTGCTCGCGGATAATAGCTCCCGGTTCAATCCGGGCATGGATATCCTTTTTGTCCAACAGGGGAATTGCCGAGTTTCTGGCATCGTTCTCCACCTGCTGGGATAGAATTTTTTCCCGGTTTTCTTCCAGCACCGGCCGGATATCCTCCCAGTCTCCGAAAACGACTGAAAAGCCGTTGCCGCCGGAAAACTGCTGTGCGGCAGGAAATGCTACCGGCTGCGACGTTTGCAGCCAAACCCGCACCGGCGTCTTTTTGGGGGAGGTGCGGATATATTCAATGATCTGATAAGCGTCCATGCTTAATCCATCCTTTCTGTATCTACCGTGGAAAACAGGATTTCATCCAATGTATAAAATCCTGGATCTTTACCCGCCAGCAACTCTGCCGCTTTTACCGCACCTGCTGCGAAAATCCGGCGGCTTGCCGCGCTGTGAGAAAAAGAGAGGGTCTCATCTTCACCGAAGAAATACAGCGTATGCTCGCCGGCCACTGTGCCGCCACGCAGGGCAAACATGCCCATTTCATCGCGGTCTCTGGCCCCACAGAAGCCCTCTCTGCCGCTGATCCGGCGAAGTCGCCGGTGGGGGTCCAAGGCGTCAGCCAGCATTTTGGCGGTACCGCTTGGGGCGTCTGCTTTCTGATTGTGGTGCTTTTCTACCAGTTCCACATCAAAATCTGCCAGCAGCATCGGCCCAAAATTTTCCAATATCCGCCGCAGAAGGGCAACGCCTAGGCTGTAATTGGCCGAATACAAAACCGCCGCTGATTTGCCCAGCTGCCGCAGGACATCCATCTGCTCTTCACTGTATCCAGTGGTTCCGCTGATCAGCGGCGTACCAGTACGGCGGATATAATTGGCCAATGAATCCAGCATGGCTGGATGGGAAAAATCAACCGCCGCATCCGCTTTTTTAAGCTGCCGCAGCAGCTTTGCATCCTGACCGTCCAGCGCAGCCAGGATCTCCCATCCCTTCTGCTGGGCCAGCTCCTCGACCATTCGGCCCATTTTTCCATATCCTGTAATCAAAATTTTCATCGCTGCCCCTCCTTTACGCCCTTTGGGCTGTTTTATTTTACGTCCAATCCGGCCTGTCTCATGATACCCGCCAATTTTTCCCGGTACTCTGAGCTCATGGGACATAGCGGGAGCCGGTAGCCGCCCACATTCATCCCCATGAGGTTCATCGCTTCTTTGACCGGGATAGGGTTAACCTCCATGAACAGCCCGTTAATGAGATCCAGATATTTTAGCTGCGCCTTTAACGCCTGTTCGCGCCGGCCCTCCAGATAATCCGTGACCATCTGATGACAGGCAGCGGGCATGATATTGGCCCAAACTGAAATCACCCCACTGGCACCCAGGGACAAAAGCGGCAGGGTAATGTCGTCATTGCCGCAGAACATCTGAAAATCATCGGACAGATACCGGGCTATCTTTACCGCGTAAGAAATATCGCCGCTGGCTTCTTTGATGCCGCATATATTGGGATGCCGGGCCAGACGAGCCACCGTCTCCACCGGAATGGGACAACCGGTGCGCCCCGGAACATTATACAAAATCACCGGTACATCTACCGCGTCGGCCACATTGGCAAAGTGACGGTACATGCCTTCGGCATTGGCCTTGATGTAGTAGGGAGTAATGCACAAAAGGGCATCGGCTCCCATGGCCGCATATTTTTTGCTTTTCTCCAACTGGGTTTCCGTGGAGTTGGACCCGCTGCCCGCGATGACGGGGACGCGGCCTGCTACCCGGCCGATGGGAAAGCGGCATACCGCGTCGTCCTCTTCATGGCTCATGGTAGAAGATTCTCCCGTTGTGCCCAGCACCAGAATGCCGTCAGTTCCCTGGGCGATATACCAATCCAGGATTTTACCCAGTCGTTCAAAATTCACCGTTCCATCTTCGTAAAAAGGCGTTATCAGCGCCACAATGGATCCTTGCAGTTTCATATCTCATATTCTCCTTTTCCAATCCTTTTTGCCGGTCCGCTCATCCACACACTGCCATCTCTGTCAATTTGGACGGTGAGACGACCTTTTGGCAGACGTATTTCCACTTCATTTTCGCAGTATCCCCTGCGGTACGCATCCAGCGCCGCCGCACAGGCCCCGGTGCCGCAGGCCAGCGTCATCCCAACGCCCCGCTCCCAGGTGCGCATCTGGATGGTGTGCCGATTCAGCACCCGCACCATGTTGACGTTGGTTTTTTCCCGATACAGCGGACTTTCACAGATCAAACCCGCGATCCGCTGGGTTTGGGAGTCCTCCGGATCTTTTACGAACCAGACTGTATGTACAGTGGACATAAAAAAGCTGTCCACCAAAATTTTTTTCCCTTCTACCGGCACCGGAAAATCCAATGCCGGACCGGAGTGTTCCACGCCTATCGACTCCGGCGAAAAATCCGCTTTTCCCATGGCTACCTGTGCCAGAAAAGGATCCCGGCTGGCCACCGTCACCATCTTGGGTCCCGCCAAAGTTTCTACTGCAAGGCATTCTCCGTCTACCAGGCCCTCGTCCAGACAAAATTTTGCAAAGCAGCGGATGCCGTTGCCGCACATAGGGGCGCGGGACCCGTCGCAGTTATAGAAAATCATGGTCAGCGGACAGGTCCTCACCAGAATAAATCCGTCGGCACCAAGGCCAGTATGCCGGTCACACACCGCAGGAATCAGCGTTTTCAAATCATACCCCGCGGCATCTTCCTCCCGCAGGATGATAAAGTCATTGCCGCAGCCATGATATTTGCTCGCCGGCAGCATCTAAAATTCCTCCTTCACACGAAAAATCGGGAATCAGGCGGTGCAGTTTTATCCGGGCAGATACGCCAAAATTGCCGGCGCTACCAGCCAGACGCAGAAGAGCCCGCGGAAATCGACTACATAATGATG
>ERZ773108.1388-NODE-1388-length-24448-cov-3.698028_pt1 | contig 24448 bp, 25 predicted proteins | sample MGYA00580570_ERZ773108 | MGnify/ENA primary metagenome ERZ773108 (study PRJEB29015, sample SAMEA2737840) | human gut metagenome | biome: human gut; feature: human-associated habitat; material: faeces | place: China | collected 2012 ...
CTTTGTTCAGAAGATGAAAGACGGCGGTCTGGACAAATACATGGAAGAGTGGAACAAGCAGAGAACTGAGTTCTTGGAAGCTAACGCTTAATCTTTCTTTTCCTTATCATGTACTTAAAAGATCCGTGCAAAATTGCACGGATCTTTTTTTGTTGAAAAAAGAAAAACCTTGCAATGATTTTTGGCTTTGCAGGCAGAGAAAAGTGAGAACTATATATTTTTTGAAAATTCGGCCTTATATTGGCTGTTAGAATGGTATATGACTGAGAAATGCAGCGTTTTGTTATAAATAAGCTATGGTTTTACGGACTTTGAGAGATTGATATTTCAAAAAATCCCGTACGGATTTTATTTTTTAAAGAAGAATCATCCGACAATATACATTGACAGATGAGGTATATTGATATATTATATGTTTGAAAAGAAAGGAGGAGAGAAATGTCGATCGCATCGGATTTAATTCGAGGGCATACAGATGTCATTATTTTGGCCCAGTTGATCAAAAAAGACAGCTACGGATATGAGATTAATAAGGTTATTCAACACAAGAGCAAGGGAATGTATGAATTAAAAGAAGCAACATTATATACCGCATTTCGTCGGCTGGAGCAGGCCGGATGTATCTCCTCCTATTGGGGAGATGAAAATACCGGCGCTAGACGACGATATTATACTATTACAGATTGGGGGACAGAAACTTTCTTCCGGCTGGTAGATGAATGGAACGCAGCAAAGGTGCTGATTGACCTATTGATTGAGGAGGAGAAAGATGGAGAATAAAATTCGAGATTATTTAGAAGATTTGTTTGCGGATGCACCACAAACGAAAAAGGTTTATGAGTTAAAGGAAGAAATGTTTCAGAATCTAATCGAAAAGTACCGAGATCTGCTGGCTGAGGGAATGCCGGAAGAGGCTGCATATAACATTGCAGTGGCAGGAATCGGGGATATCAATGATCTAATTCGCAGCTTAGATGAACCATTTTATGAAGCGGACTATCGTAACCACAACCGTTCTGCAATATTGACAGCAGTTGGAGTAATTATCATTATTCTTTCGGTCATCCCTGTCTTACTGTTTGAAGCTCTTCATTTAGAGAACATTGGAATTTGCTTGATGATTGGGATGGTCGCCCTGGGTGTAGGCCTACTTATCTATACGGCGAAAACAAAACCGCAATATCTGGAAAAAGAAGACACGATAGTAGAAGATTTTAAAGCGTGGCAAGCGGATCAAGGAGAAAGAAAAAATTTGATGAAATCCCTTTCCAGCGCTTTGTGGACACTGACATTGGCTGTTTATTTTATCCTTAGTTTTTCTACACATGCATGGCATATCACTTGGGTGATTTTTTTGATTGCCACTGCTGCGGAACAGCTTTTAAAGGCCTGTTTTGATTTGAAAAAATAGAAGTAGCGTTTATCAACAGGGAAAGGGGTGTAAGTTTGAGAATTTCTGTATAGATTCGCATTGTCTGTTGGGGAGTCATTTTTCTTTTGTTGACAGGAATTTTAATTTGTGGGCTGACGGGAATTCCATTTTGTGGTGTTTCCCTGAATGCTTGGGAGGATTTTTCTTGGAAAGCAGATTCTCGTGCAACATTGGGGAATGGATCGGGAAACTACCATGTTTCGACAGAGGGGATAAAACAGCTGGATATTAGTTGGACAAGCGGGGAAATAACATTGATTCCCTATGAGGGAGAGGATGTATATTTTACCGAGATCTCCGATACTCCTTTGAATGAAAAAAATTCCCTGCGATATGGAGTGAGTGACAGCGTTTTGGTGATCCGTTTCCAGGAAAAGGGGAGTCTGTTTGGCAGACAGCCCGACAAAAAACTGCAGGTTATGATTCCGCGGAGTTTGGCTTCCGGATCTGCGCGAGGTTCAGACAGATGCCGTTTCTGCAAATATTCGCATAGAAAAATTAGAGGCGGAAAAAATAACATGTACTGCAACTTCTGGTGCGGTTGCACTTACGGGACTGCAGGCAGAATCGAGACAGAGACGGTATCTGGTGATATTACAGTTTCTTCTGTCCAAGCGGAGGAAATAGAAATCTCGACGGTGTCTGGAGAAATGGATTTGGAAGGAGCGTTTCAAAAAATTTCTTCCAGTAGCACATCCGGTGCGTGAAAGGTAAATAGTTCCATTTGTCCGACGTCTTCTAAAGCTTCATCGGTATCTGGAGGCGTGACCCTTTTCATACCAGAAAACAATGGGTTTTCCTTGTCCTTTGACAAGGTTTCCGGTGCGTTTTATTCTGATTTTTCAATGACACTGGATAATGGAAAAGGGATTTATAGAGACGGTGGAAATTTGCTGATTGTTGATACGGTAAGCGGTAATTGTTCGATTCGAAGGAACAAATGATTGCAAGAATTTTAATTTTAAATTGCAAAACGTCCGGAAAACTTTTTTCCGGACGTCTAATTCTTAGAAACGAGTATTTTTATTTGCTGCCCCAAGGGCAGGCGGCCAAACATTTTGCACAGGTGTGCTGTCCAAATACAACGGAAAGATCTTCCAAAAAATTGTAACAGATTTCTTTATGGAAGCGTTCAGCAGGCGGCGTTTCCGGCCGGAAAGGAATACCTACGATTGCATGGGTAGGGCAGGCATCCCGGCAGCGGGTACAACCGCCGCAGCGGTTGGAAATTGGCTGATCCGGCGGAAGAAGTGCGTCGGTAAGAATGGTGGTCAAGCGAAGACGTGGACCCACCTGAGGATTGATCAGATGGCAGCTTTTTCCAATCCACCCAAGCCCAGCGTGGCTGGCGGCAAAACGGTGGCTGAACATGCCCATCAATTCGGTTTGCATTTTTTCAAATCCTTCGGTCCCTTTGACAGCGACCTGCTCCTGTAATCCAGGAACAAGATGAGTTTGTCGATAATCAGAGGTGGGTATAGGATAGGAGCGGAATCCCTTTTGCTGCAGAAAATTAGAAAGACGAAATCCAATGGAATCCAGCTGGCGGTTGATTGCGGCATAAAAGTAGCTATAAGAGCGAGTTGGCCCCACGGCTTGCTCCTGAATGATTTCTCTCGGAAAGAAAATAGCGATGGAAACTGCACGGGGAAAAGACGCACAAAAATCGCCGTAATTTTCCCGAATCCATTGCGAGTCAGTAGTTAAATCGGCAACCCCGCAAAGGTTTGCACCGTGATCTTGAGCTTGGGACAGCAAAATATCTTTTAATTCCTGCGTTTCCACACAACCTCCTTTTGGTTGCAATTCCACAAAGATAATAACACTTGAGAATGATATTAAGGAAAGGGCGTTTGTTGAAAAGGGAAGGCAGCCCTTTCGATAAAGGCATTATAAGATATCAATATAAATGAGTCAATAGATATGCAGCGAACAAGGCCGGTAAAATGGGACAAAAGAACTTTTTTAGATAAGTATTGACATTTGGGGGAACTCCTGTTATAATAAACAACGTTGCAGACGGGATGCTCCTTTGTGAATTATATGGCCTGGTAGTTCAGTTGGTTAGAACGCTAGCCTGTCACGCTAGAGGTCGTGGGTTCGAACCCCATCCAGGTCGCCATATGCTGCTATGGCTCAGTCGGTAGAGCGCGTCCTTGGTAAGGACGAGGTCACCAGTTCAAATCTGGTTAGCAGCTCCAAAATCCCTTGAATTTAGGTTCAGGGGATTTTTTATTGATTGTATAGATAAAAATCGTCTTATAAGCTTTTGTAAGTGTTTAACGAAAATGCTTAAAAGCACCTTAAATCAAGGCTTTTTCGCATATTTCTGTTTATCGTTTTATATCTCTGTATAAGCCGGTTTTGTAGAGTTAGGCACCATTTTGGCACCACAAATAAGACGATATGCATAGGTACAGGGCGCATTATCACGCCCACAAAGGCAGTTTAGGACTGCCTCGTTTTTTTATACCATTTTTACGCTTTAGAAGTTCGGTAAGCCTTGCAAGCAAAGGCTTTACAGGCACTAAACTGGTATGACAAGGTTTTTTATACCTTTTCCCTTAAAAATGTCATTTAACTGTGCAATATCTAAAAGGGAAATGCAATCCGTTTATATTATTTATTCCTTTATTTAAAGTTCCGTAGCAAGCATATGAAAATGAAATGGTTAAATATTATATGACAGATATTGATTTTCTTCTCAAGGACGCATCAGAAATATTTCGATTGGAACCTAATACAAAAATAGATCTAAGTAGCTTGACGCAATTTCCAAATTGATAAATTCATGGAGTAATATGATGTTTGCTAAAAAATGGTCTTTTTTTAAAATAGTCATGGTTATATTTGTCTTGTTAAGCTTTCCGGGAGACACTGCAATCTATTTACCAATTTTGTCTTTTGAAAAATTTGTTGTTTATGATTCAAATAATGAAGTTATTTGTGCATACGATTATAAAGATCTTAATTATGAAAACTATAGTTTTAGTAAACAAAAGTGGACGGCTTTACCAGTTTTTTTCAATAAGAAATACCAAAGTGGATGCTTTGAGAAAAATGAAAGAGCCACTAAGGCGCAAAGCTATGCTGAAGCTCTCGGCTTTTCTACAGAAAAAGTAAAAATCATATATAATGATGAATTGAAAACTGTATTAAAATATGATTCGAACAAAATATGCATTTATGATGATGGATGTTTGGACATTCAATTCGATCCCCCCGTTTTGATTCCGACTAACTTTATATTTTCCAGATGGAATATTGATTTAAAAAAAGCAAAAAAAACATTTCCTTATTTGAAAGAAATGTATGCTGCCATAATAAGACAAACCACGCCAGAAGAAAATTATTATATTTGGTATAGACAAGATGGAGTTAGAGGAACTCTTTTTGAGTTTTTCGAAAAAGGGTCTAGTAATCTGGAACAATTAATCAATTTCCAATTCAATAAATCAACGTTTTATCCAGATTCAGAGAATCAACTTGTATCTATTAGCAAGCGTAGTCCAGAATGTTTAGAATATATTGGACAATATCCTATCATTTCATCTGAACAAGCTCAAACTATGCTTATGAATGGGAAATATTTTTCTATCACTTCTTTACATAAATTTGAAAAACCGGTTTCTATAAAAGAAGAAATGATAAAAGATGTGATCATAACTTATTGGCCTTTCCAAGAATCAGATACATTAATTATGCCATTTTATCGTTTTTGTATTGAGTTTCCCGATTATAAACAAGATAATGGTTTAAATCGTTATTCATATTTTTATGTTTTAGCGATTCAGCCAGAATATATTTCAGATGATTCTATTTGGTGGAATGAATTTTAAACGGTTATATTTGTTCAGGGTATTCGTCTTTTTCATACAAATTAGATCACTGCATCGACGTATCAGAACATATGGGAATACCCCATTTTGAATAAGGAGGAAAAAGATGAAAGGGAAAAAGATAATAGTTAGAGGCCATCCGAAACTTTGTGTAAACCTCCTGTGTGGTGTGGAATAGAGGCACCGTACAGGAGGTTTTACATATGACCAGAAAGAATCGCACCCCAGAAGGAAATGCTCGTCGAGAAAAGATCCGTGAGCTGTTGCAGATGGCTAACATCGGCAGCATGGACGACATCCAGAATCTGTTCAAAGAAGACCATTGCCGAGCTCATGGAGAATGGCCTGGAAGCGGAGTTGGATGACGAGCTGGGCTACGGTAAATACGACCACAAGAACAAGGACACAGATAACAGCCGCAACGGCCACAGCAGCAAGAGGCTGCGCACCAGCTTTGGAGATGTGGAGGTATCGGTCCCTCGAGACCGGAAGGGGGACTTTGAGCCTCAGGTGCTGAAAAAGAACCAGACCAGTATCATCCAGGACATTGAGGAAAAAATCCTTTCCATGTACGCCAAGAGCATGACCACTGGCGATATCGAGGCCCATATCCAGGACATCTACGGCATTTCCGTCTCAGACAGCACGGTCAGCCAGATCACCGACAAGATTTTGCCCATCGCCAAAGACTGGCAGCAGCGGCCTCTGGAATCCATCTGCACCGTGATTTTTCTGGATGCCATCCACTACCATGTCCGCAGCGAAGGGCAGATCGTGAAGAAAGCGGTGTGCATTGCTATTGGTATCAACCTGGATGGCTGGAAAGATGTCCTGGGTATGTGGGCCGGTGAAAACGAGAGCACCAAGTTCTGGGCGACCGTGCTCAACGACCTGAAAAACCGGGGCATAGAGGACATTTTTATCGCCTGCACCGACATTTGACGGGCTTTGACGCAGCAATCCACGCCACCTTCCTCCAGACCGAGACCCAGAACTGCATCATCCGCCAGCTACGCAATTCCAGCAAGTATGTATCCTACAAGGATCTGAAAGCCCTTATGGCCGATCTGAAGGCGGTCTATGCTGCTGTTTTGCTTTATCTTCCATCCCTACTTTTAGATATAAGAAGCATAATGTTGTTCGTATAGTTGCTTTTTGTTTCTCATTGATTGACAAAGGTAATCCTCTTTCCATCAGTTCAATAGCTTCATCGGTATTTCCTTTTAATGCCAGTGTGCTTGCCAGTCCAAGAATCATACCAGGTTTATTCGGATATATTAGCAATGCATCTCTGTATGTTTTTTCGGCTAAATCATAATCTCCACATTGCTGATATGCAACAGCTTTTTTATGGATACTAAATCGCGTTTCTTCAGCGCGTATTGTATCCATGCCAATAAGTAAATCGATACTTGTTTCAAATATATTGGCTAATGCCGGCAAAAAAGTGATATCCGGATAGGATTCGCCAGTTAAATCATAGAAATAAACGCTCCAAATTGGCATTCCGTTATCTGTCACAGCCTCCAATTGTTCGGAATGCCAACGAAAAGCAACTCCGGAAAATTCGTCTAAATTATATTCTTTAATACCGTCCCAAACCATTTCATCCCCATTCGGACAATCAAACCATTTGACGGTAGCATTAGACTTTGCGACTTTACTCTTCTCAGATGTCTTCCTGCAACCTGTCAAAGGTATCACAAATACGAGACAAAATGCCAATACTATAATAGAAAAAATGGTGCTAAAAATTTCAGAATTTTGATATTGTGGTTTGCCAAAAACGGACGATAAAGACAAAACCGATTTCTTTAAAGATAGCAAAAAATGCTATGTTCCAAAACGAGCGCATTTCCTCTAATTTTACTGAGATTCGCTGGCGTTGCGCTGAAGTTTTGTGTAGCGAGGAGAATGAAAGATCCTTTTGGGGCGGGAGAATATTTTTATGAACACCGATGGGTAAGGCCACACACGGTCAAACGGTTGTCGTCTACGGTAAAACGCACTTCAAAATCAGCATACGGCATGCCATATATCCGGTTTGGCTGATGCTGATACGCGGGGCGGGGATCCTGTGCCAACACGGCAAGAAGCGCTTTTTGCTGGGGGGCGGGAATCTGGTCCAGCAGCTGTGGGGGGAAAGAAACTTCCAATGCGCCATTTTTTTGCTGAAAGGAAAAACCTCCTTTAGCGTCAGGATAGGCATCGGTATATGGGAGGTACGGCTTAATATCGTAAATAGGAGTACCGTCCATTAAATCGGCGCCGGCAACATGTAATATCGGCCCTTGCGTGCCGTGCAGTTCTACTTTTTCCAACCGGACACAAGATAGCCCGATATGGTTGGGGCGAAAAGGAGACCGAGTGGCAAATACCCCCATCCGGGTGTTGCCCCCTAACCGGGGCGGACGGACGGTTGGCGACCAATGATCCCGTATCGCTTGGGAAAACTGCCAGATCAACCAGATGTGGGAGTATCCCTCCAGTCCGCGAAAAGCGTCTGGATTGCGGTATGGCGGCTCAAAGATAATTTCGGCTTTCAGCGCATCGACCAACCCGCTTTGGCGGGGAATACCGAATTTGCTAGGAAAATCGCTGCGGATATGGGCGATGACCTGCATCGGAACAGCGTTTTGCATAGACACAACTCCTTTACAAAAACAGTATACCGCTTTTTATCATCTCTTACAATCTGAAATAAAAAAGAAAAGGCCCGATGAATCGGGCCTTTTCTTAACCTTCGATGGAAATATATTTGTTTGTGTCCAGCTTCGGCTGTTCTTTTTTGGGAACGGAAAGCTTTAAGATGCCATCCTCAAATTTTGCACGAATATCTTTTTGCTCTACGCCTTCTCCGATGTAAAAGCTTCTGCTGCACTGGCCAACATAACGTTCCCGGCGAATATAGGCGCCTTTTTCGTTCTTTTCGTCTTTATCCAACCCCTTTTCGGCGCTAATGGTCAGATAGCCGTTTTCTACCTTTGCTTTGATCTCCTCTTTTTTGAAACCGGGCAGATCAATATCTAGCTCATAGCCGGATCCGGTGTCCCGGATATCAGTTTTCATTAGATTTTTTTCGTGCTTGCCATACAGTGCGCTGCGGCCGTTCAACAGGCTGTGCTCAAACGGAAAGTCGAACCAATCGTCAAACATGTTTTCACCAAAAATACTAGGCATCATAAGTCATTCCTCCATTTCTTATTACCTTTGAATGCCTATGGGATAAGGCCTTTTCAGGACCTTTCCTTTGGTACGAATTTAGTATAACGCAGAATATTAGCACTGTCAAGTATAGAGTGCCAATATTTACATTTTTTTCATATTAAAAACATATTTTATACGATCTTTTTGATGCTTTCCTTTTTTTATGAAATATGGAGGGTTTTTCTTGCATTCCAGGGGAAAATATGCTATAATCCAAACAAATTTCAAATCAGACGCATTTGAGGAAAATAAAGGTCAGCGCAGTTTGTAAGAGAGTCGGCGGTTGGTGTAAGTCCGGCAGCGAGGCTGTCCGGTCCACTTTCCGAGCGGCCGGTGAGGAGCCGGGGGCCGGTACCCTGTATCGTACCAGCAAGAGGCCGGACATTTTTGTTTGGCAATTTGGGTGGCAACGCGGAATTTTTCGTCCCATGAAAAGGGAGGGGAGATTCCTTTTTTGTTTTGAAGGAGGATTTATAACATGATCGACATTCGCTTGATCCGAACCAATCCGGAATTGGTCAAAGAAAACATCAAAAAGAAATTCCAGGATGAAAAACTGGTTTTGGTGGACGAGGTAATCGAATTGGACGCACAGCTGCGCACGGCGGCAACCGAAGCGGATACGCTGCGCAATCAGCGCAATGTGTCCAGCAAGCAGATTGGCGCGTTGATGGCACAGGGCAAAAAAGAGGAAGCGGAAGAAGCAAAACGGATGGTTGCCAGCATTGGTCCGAAACTGGAGGAGTTGCAGGCAAGAGAAACCCATCTGCAGAGTGAGATCCGCAAAAGAATGCTGGTTATCCCAAACATCATTGACGATTCGGTGCCGATCGGCAGGGACGACAGCGAAAATGTTGAGGTGGAACGTTTTGGCGAACCTGTGGTTCCGGATTTTGAAGTTCCATATCATGTGGATATTATGGAGCGGCTCAGCGGGTTGGATCTGGATAGCGCCAGAAAAACAAGCGGCAACGGCTTTTACTATCTGATGGGAAATATCGCCCGGCTGCATTCGGCGATTTTGTCCTACGCCAGAGATTTTATGATAGGCAAAGGCTTTATCTATTGTGTACCGCCTTTCATGATCCGTAGCAACGTGGTTACCGGCGTAATGAGTTTTGCGGAAATGGAAAACATGATGTATAAGATCGAGGGTGAGGATCTGTATCTGATCGGCACCAGCGAACATTCCATGATCGGTAAATTCATTGATACCACTCTGAAGAAAGAACAGCTCCCGCAGACACTGACCAGCTATTCCGCTTGCTTCCGCAAAGAGGTTGGCGCCCACGGTATTGAAGAAAGAGGACTGTACCGGGTGCATCAGTTCGAAAAGCAGGAGATGATCGTCATCTGTGAGCCGGAAGAAAGCATGGAGTGGTTTAAAAAGCTGTATAGCTATACAGTGGAGTTTTTCCGCACACTGGACATTCCGGTGCGCACGTTGGAGTGCTGCTCCGGCGACTTGGCCGATCTGAAGGTCAAAAGCATTGATGTAGAGGCTTGGAGTCCCCGCCAGAAAAAATACTTTGAAGTGGGAAGCTGCTCCAATCTGGGCGATGCGCAGGCGCGCCGTTTGGGTATTCGGATTAAAGGGGAAAAAGGCAATTATTTTGCACATACGCTCAATAACACGGTGGTGGCTCCGCCGAGAATGCTCATCGCCTTTTTGGAAAACAATCTGTGTGCTGATGGCTCTGTCAAGATTCCGGAAGCACTCAGAATGTATATGGGCGGCATGGAAGAGATCAAATAAAAAAGGAAAGCGCAGGATATTCCCTGCGCTTTCTTTTTTTCAAAAATACGTTTAGAAGCAGGTTTTCACTCAGAAGCAAAAGGTAATTCTTGAGAACGGCATGGAAAAACGGAAAGGCAAAGACGTAAAAATTTTGTAAAAAAGAGCATTGACGAATTGGTTTGAGAATGATATAATTGAAAAAATTTTGGATTCACGGCGAAACAAGGAGGTTCTTAGATGATGACGCGAGCGAATGGCATGAAGAAAGAGCGGTCTATGGCAGCGGTGTTTCTTCTTTTCGCTTTTTCGTTCGGTAGCTATGAGATGGGTTTTCCTTTAGGTAGATTGGCTTTCCTATTTTGAAATAGGAAAGCTTTTTTTATGGAAAGACACTTTAAAGGACGAAATGATAGTGGCGTACTGCGATTGGTCACAAAGTTAAAATAAAAAGCCGGAGAAAGGGAGCGTTTGCATGTTGATAGGAAAAAATTTGATTTACCCCACCGATTTTACAGTGGAACAGCTGGAAAAACTGTTCCAGCTTACCGATGATATCATCGCCAAGCCGGAAAAATATGCGCGCAGCTGTGTTGGGAAAATTCTGGCTACCATGTTTTTTGAACCTTCCACCCGAACCCGCCTAAGTTTTGAAGCCGCAATGGAACGGCTGGGCGGCAAGGTGCTGGGATTTGCGGATCCGGCATCCAGCTCTGCCTCAAAGGGAGAAAGCATTGCCGATACCATCCGGATGATTGGATGTTATGCGGATATTGCGGTGATCCGGCATCCGGCAGAGGGAGCGGCTCATGTGGCGGCGCTGCACTCCTTTATTCCGGTCATCAACGCCGGAGACGGCGGACATCAGCATCCCACCCAGACTTTGACGGATCTTTACACCATCCGTACTAAAAAAGGCCGCTTCCATGATTTGACCATCGGATTGTGCGGCGATTTAAAATATGGGCGTACGGTCCATTCTCTGATCCACGCGATGTGCCGGTATGAAAATATTCATTTTGTGCTGATTTCACCGGAAGAATTGAGAGTGCCGGATTATGTTATCCGGGAGATTGAGGCGGCGCAGGGCTGCTCTTATACGCTGAACCCAGATTTGGACGATGCGATCCGGCAGGTAGATATCCTTTATATGACCCGCATTCAGCGGGAACGCTTTGCCTCGCAAGAGGAGTATCTACGGCTAAAAGACAGCTATATTCTGGACGTGCAGAAGATGGAAAACGCCAGAGAAGATATGATTGTCCTGCATCCCATGCCGATTGTCAACGAGATTACCGGCGCGGTGGACGAAGATCCCAGAGCCTGTTATTTTGTGCAGGCCCAGTATGGAATGTATGTACGCATGGCGCTGATTTTAAGCCTTTTGGGCGGTGAGGAGGGATATCCTTCCGTGTGCGGTGCGAAAATGTTTGAAAAGACCTGTGTAAACCCCCGGCCCAACGGGACGGTGCACTGTAAAAACCCCAAGTGTGTGTCCAATCTGGATTTGACACTGCCGATCCGTGTGAAAGACGGCGGGAAGGTCTGCGAATACTGTGATGCCACCATTGAAGTATAAAGCGGTATGTTTTTGTATCGTAAAACGATGAATCAGAATAGGAGAATCCATGGAACTTTTAATCAAAAATGCAAAATTGGTGGATGAAGCATCTGAATTGGATGCCGATATACTGGTACGGAATGGAAAAATCGCCGCTGTGGGACAGGGCCTGGATTGCGCCGGCGAGGTGATCGACGCTGCCGGCTTGACGCTGATGCCCGCTTTCGTGGATCTGCACTGCCATTTCCGCGATCCGGGCTTTACCCAAAAAGAGGATATGGAAACCGGATGCCGGGCGGCGGTCAAAGGCGGCTATACCGCGGTGAACCTGATGGCCAATACCAATCCGGTGTGCAGCGATATGGAAACAGTCCGTTATATACGCAGAAAAGCGGAAGCGATGGGCTTGGTTGACGTACACCAGTGCGTATCGGTGACGAAGAATTTTGACGGACAGACCGTGGATCATTTAAAAGAACTGGACGGCACGGTGAAACTCCTCTCAGAGGACGGCAAAGGGGTCATGTCCAATCATGTGATGGCCCAGGCCATGAAAATCGCCAAAGAAAAGGGGATGACGGTCCTTTCCCATGCGGAGGATATGGAGATTTCCCCTTACGATTACCGGCTGGCGGAGAACATCGCCACCGCACAGCATATTCACCTGGCAAAATATCTGGGTGCACGGCTTCATATGTGCCATGTTTCCACCGAGGAAGCAATGGGCGAGGTGATCCGCGCCAAGATTGCCAAGGCGCCGGTGACCTGTGAGGTAGCGCCCCATCATTTGTGGTTCACCGACAGTGACTATCGGGTCAACCCACCGATCCGTACCAAAGAGGACCGGGATTTTCTGATCTGGGCCATTGAGAACGGATATGTGGACGCGATTGCCACCGATCATGCCCCACACACGGCGGAAGATAAGAAAAATGGCGCGCCGGGCATGGTAGGACTGGAAACTGCATTCGGCGTATGTTACACTATACTTGTGAAAGAACGCCGCCTGCCGCTGACTTTGCTGTCCCGGCTGATGTCGGCAGGTCCCGCGAAAATACTGGGCGTTCAAAAGGGTCGGCTTCTGCCCGGCTATGACGCGGATTTTGCGCTGGTAGACGAAAATCGGGAATGGGTTGTTGACGTAGCACAGTTTGCCTCGAAAGGCAAAAACTCTCCCTTTGACGGCGTGCGCTTACAGGGAAAAGTGGTGCGCACCATCAAGGCGGGCAAAACCACCTGGCAGGAATAAAAGTTAAGTGGGCGCCCGCTTAGAATACAACGATGGAGGAACAGAACATGATTGTGGACAAGCTGTATGAATCGGTTGCAAAAAAAGGCGTGGTTTGTGTTGGACTGGATACCGATATTTCTTACGTGCCGGAATACCTGCAGAAAGAGGCGGGCAGCGCCGGGGAAGCGGTGTTTTTATTTAACAAAGCGATCATCGATGCCACTGAGGATGTAGCCGGATGCTACAAGGTGCAGATCGCTTATTATGAGTCGCTGGGCCTAGAAGGAATGGAAGCTTACCGCAAAACGCTGGCTTATCTCAGAGACAAAAAGCTCATTTCCATCGCGGATATTAAACGGGGCGACATTGCCAAAACCGCCGAAATGTATGCGAAGGGTCACTTTGAAGGGGACTTTGAGGCGGACTTTGTGACACTGGCTCCGTATATGGGAATGGATAGCGTTACCCCTTATCTGCCCTATGTGAAAGAGAAAGAAAAGGGCCTGTTCATTCTGGTGAGAACCTCCAATCCAGGCTCCCGGGATTTTCAGTATCTGCAGACCGAAAAAGAGATGCCCTTATATGATGTAGTTGGCACCTCGGTGCAGCAGGTCGGTAAGGAGTTCCTGGGAGAATGCGGATTCAGCTCGGTGGGCGCGGTGATCGGCGGCACCACCGGCGAAGAAGCGGAAAGCATCCGTTCTCTGCTGGATACGACCTTCTTCCTGATTCCCGGCTACGGCGCTCAGGGAGGCAAGGCCGAGGATATTGCCAAATATCTGGTGCGGGGCAACGGCGGCGTGGTCAATTCCTCCCGCGCGGTGCTGCTTGCGTATCGCAAAGCCGGCGCACCGGATACGGATTTTGCAAAGGAAGCCAGAAATGAAGTGCTGCGTATGAGAGAGGAGATCCAAAATGCCTGTGAAGCACTGCGAATCAGCCGTTGTTGTGGAAAATAAACCGCTGGGAAACGGTATTTTTAAAATGATCGTCTGGTGGCCTTATCCAGCCGATGCGGGCCAGTTTTTCATGGTCCGCGGCTGGGACAAGTTCCCGCTTTTATCCCGCCCCATTTCGGTGCATGACGCCGACGGGGAAAGAGTTACCTTTTTATATGAAGTCCGGGGCGAGGGAACCCGCCTTTTAAGCGAGAAAAAGGCAGGAGAGTCGGTGGAACTTTCCGGCCCGGTGGGAAATGGGTTCCCGGTTGAAAAAATCAAGGGAAAGGTTGCAGTGGTGTCCGGCGGAATCGGCATTGCGCCGCTTTTGCTGGCGGTTAAGAGCCTGTCCGGCTGTGAAGTGACCCTCTGCTGCGGATTCCGGGATCAAAGCTACGCGCTGGATTCTTTCAGGCCGTATGTCCAGGAGATCCGTGTGGCGACTGACAGCGGTAAAGAGGGACACAAGGGCTTTGTTACCGATCTGTTTGACCCTGCGGACTTTGATATGGTCGTCACCTGCGGGCCGGAGATCATGATGGAAAAACTGGCCAAGAGCTGCATTGCCAAAAAGGTCCCTTGTTATGTATCCATGGAGCGGCACATGGCCTGCGGCGTGGGTGCCTGCCTGGGCTGCACCCATCACACCGCCCACGGGGCGAAATGCATTTGCAAGGACGGTCCGGTGTTTGAGGGGGAGGAAATCTATGCTTAAGACGGTTTTAAATGGCGTAACCTTGAAAAATCCGGTGATTGCAGCCTCAGGTACCTTTGGATTCGGCCAGGAATACGATCAATTTTTTGATATTTCCCGCCTAGGTGGTATCAGCTCCAAGGGTTTGACGCTGGAAGAACGGTTTGGCAACGAGGGAGAACGGGTGTACGAGACACCCAGCGGACTGATTAACAGCATTGGCCTGCAGAATCCTGGGGTGGACGCGTTTATCCGGGAGGATCTTCCCTTTTTGCGCCAGAAAGATACGGCGGTGATTGCCAACTTAGGCGGCAGCACCATCGAGTCCTATCTGGAGGGTGTGGAAAAATTAAACGAGACCGACGTGGATATGATTGAGCTGAACATTTCCTGTCCCAACGTCAAACATGGGGGTATGGCGCTGGGGATTAAATGCGACATCGCTTACGAAGCGGTCAAGCAGGTGCGGGCGGTCTGCAAAAAGCCTTTGATGGTCAAGCTTTCTCCCAACGCGGAAAATATTATGGAAATGGCTTTGCGGTGCGAAGAAGCGGGGGCGGATTCTCTGTCACTGGTCAACACGTTCCAGGCCATGGCCATTGATATCTACAAAAGAAAACCCGTGTTTAACAATGTGTTCGCGGGACTTTCCGGCCCGGCGATTCTGCCCATTGCCCTGCGGATGGTTTACCAGGTTTGCGGCGCGGTTCAAATCCCGGTAGTGGGATTGGGCGGCATTTCCAGCTGGCAGGATGCGGCAGCCTTTTTGATGGCCGGCGCTACTGCTGTACAGGTGGGAACCGCCAATTTTGTAAAACCGGATATCTGCTTGGATATCATCAATGGGTTGGAACAATTTTTGAAAGATCAGGGCTGCCGATCGGTTGACGAAATCATCGGCGCGGCCCGGGTATAGATTGGTAAGAAACAATGGATCTGCATGAAAGAAAAAGGAGAGTAACGCTTATGTCTATTGAAATTTTGAAAGAAACCGGCGCTTTGCTGGAAGGCCACTTCCTGCTGTCTTCCGGCCGACATTCCGACCGCTATGCGCAAAACGCTAAGTTGCTTCAGTACCCGGACAAAGCTGCCGAGGTACTGTCGGTTGTAGCCGAAAAAGTGAAAGATTTGGATATCGACGTTGTGTGCGGTCCGGCGATGGGTGGCATTATCGTAGCGTATGAGCTGGGCCGTCAGCTGGGCAAGCGCGCCATCTTTACCGAGCGGGAAAACAATGTGATGACCCTGCGCCGGGGCTTTGAAATTCAGAAAGGCGAAAAAGTACTGATTACGGAGGATGTAGTAACCACCGGTAAGTCCTCTATGGAAACCGCCAAGGTAATCGAAGAACTGGGCGGCGAGGTTGTCGGTATTGCCTGCATTGTAGACCGTCGGGTGAATGAGATTTTCTGTCCGGTTTATTCCGCAATGCAGCTGGAAATTGCTACCTACGAAGCGGATGAGTGCCCTTTGTGCAAAGCGGGTATTCCGTTGGTCAAACCCGGCAGCCGCAAATTTGATAAATAATATTCTTTCAATTTCTGCCTTGCACGGCCATCGGGCAGGGCAGGAGAAACCGTCCATTTTCGTTTATGAAAAACCGCAGATCCCCCTGTCTTTTGCTGCGCAGAACAGGGGAAACCATCGGAGCACGCCGGCGCGCAGCGGCGGAATGGAGATTGCAATGGAACAGGGAAAAAAAGCGTGGCTGGTTCTGGCTGACGGTACTGTTTTAGAGGGAATATCCTTCGGTGCACAGGGAACCGCCATTGGAGAAATCGTATTTACTACCGGTATGACCGGTTATCAGGAGGTGTTGACGGATCCGTCCTATTACGGTCAGATCGTTACCCAAACTTATCCTTTGATCGGAAACTACGGCATCAATCTGGATGACATGGAATCTGCCGCCTCCCATGTGCGTGGCTATGTTGTACGGGAATGGTGCGATCAGCCGTCCAATTTTCGAGTGGCAATGAATATCGACCAGTATTTAAAACAGCAAAATGTAATTGCCATCAGCGGTATTGATACCCGGCATTTGACCAAAAAATTGCGGGAGTATGGCGTGATGAATGGGGCGGTGACGACCGAGTACGAGACAGTTGACCGGGAAAAGCTGCTGGCGGATATCCGTTCTTTTACCATTGTGGATGCGGTCAAGTCGGTCAGCTGCAAAACAATTCAGAAAGAAAAAAGCGAGCAAGGCCTTTATCAGGTCGTTCTGATGGATTTTGGTTACAAAAGAAATATTGTTCGTTCGCTAAAAAGCCGTGGTTGCGACGTAACGATCGTCCCTTCTGAGACTTCGGCGGAAACAATTCTGGCCATGAATCCGGACGGGGTCATGCTTTCCAACGGACCTGGAGATCCACAGGAAAATGTGGGGGTTATCGCACAGATTAAAAAACTATTTGACGCAGGTATTCCGATGTTCGGTATCTGTCTGGGGCATCAGCTGACCGCTTTGGCCACGGGAGCTAAGACGGTAAAGCTCAAATATGGGCATCGGGGTGTTAATCAGCCGGTACGGGATCTGGCCCATGACAAAACCTGTATCACCTCACAGAATCATGGCTATGCCGTACAGGGAGATACAGTAGATCCGGCGGTGGGAGAAGTCAGCCATGTAAATGCCAACGATAACACGGTAGAAGGCGTGCGGTACAAAAATAAGTCTTGTTTTACCGTTCAGTTCCACCCAGAGGCCAGCGCAGGTCCGCAGGATACGTCTTATCTGTTTGACGAGTTTATTGCCATGATGAAAAAGGAGGCCAAATAAGATGCCAAAACGCAGCGATATCAAAAAAGTCTTGGTGATCGGTTCCGGCCCCATCGTGATCGGACAGGCGGCAGAGTTTGACTATGCGGGTACCCAGGCTTGCCGCGCCTTAAAGGAAGAGGGGCTGGAGGTTGTTCTGATCAACTCCAATCCGGCCACCATTATGACGGACAAGGCTATGGCGGATAAAATTTATATTGAACCGCTGGTGCCGGAAATTGTGAAAAAAATCATTCTCCAGGAAAAGCCGGATTCCATTTTGCCTACTTTAGGCGGACAAACTGGACTCAACCTGGCCATGGAATTGGCAGAAGAGGGTTTTTTGGAGAAGCATGGAGTCAAGCTTTTAGGTGCGAATCCGGAGACAATCAAAAAGGCAGAGGACCGGCAGGCATTTAAGGACACTATGCTGGCCATCGGCGAACCCTGTATTCCGTCTAAAGTAGTGGAGCATATTGATGATGCGCTGGCATTTGCCGAAGAAATCGGTTATCCGGTTATTGTTCGTCCAGCTTTTACGCTGGGCGGTACTGGCGGCGGTATTGCTTACAGCAAGGCCGAGTTACAGGAGATCGGATCTAATGGTCTGCGCCTGTCCCCAATCACTCAGGTTTTAATTGAAAAGTGTATTGCCGGGTGGAAAGAAATCGAATACGAAGTAGTGCGGGACAGCAAAGGCAATGTAATCACCGTCTGCAATATGGAAAATGTGGATCCGGTGGGAATCCATACCGGCGACTCGGTAGTAGTCGCCCCATCCCAGACGCTGACTGATCGGGAATACCAGATGCTGCGTTCCGCGGCACTGAATATTATCACAGAATTGAAGATCGAAGGCGGCTGCAACGTACAGTTTGCGTTGTATCCGAACAGCTTTGAGTATGCGGTGATCGAAGTAAATCCCCGGGTGTCCCGTTCTTCGGCGTTGGCATCCAAGGCCACCGGTTACCCCATCGCCAAAGTAGCGGCAAAAATCGCCATCGGTTACTGTTTGGACGAGATTCCCAACGCGGTGACTGGAAAAACCTGCGCCTGCTTTGAGCCGGCACTGGATTACTGCGTAGTCAAGTTCCCGCGCTGGCCGTTTGATAAATTTGTATACGCAGACAAAGCGCTGGGTACTCAGATGAAAGCGACCGGCGAGGTTATGGCGATTGGTCAGAGCTTTGAGCTGGCCATGATGAAAGCCGCCATCTCCATCGAACTGGGGTTGGAAACACTGACTCTGCCCGAGTTGGAAGCAAAATCCGACGAAGAGATTGTGAATTTGCTGCATCATGCGGACGACCACCGAATTTTCGTGGTATATGAGGCGCTGAAACGTCAGGTTTCTTGGGATGTAATTTTTGATATCACCAAGATCGACAAGTGGTTTTTGGCGAAATTTCAAAAGCTGGCGGATATGGAACTGCGTCTGGCCGGCGGGGACGACACGGAAGAAACCTATGCCGTGGCGAAGAAGATGGGATTTTTGGATAAGACCATCCGCCGCCTGACCGGAAAAGAAATTCAAAAACCGATGCTGGCGGGTTATTCAATGGTTGATACCTGCGCGGCGGAATTTACGGCGGAAACCCCGTATTTTTACGCCAATTTCGGCGGGGACAACGAGGCGGCGGAATACATCGCCAGCCGGGACAGCGGCAAAAAGAAAGTGATCGTATTCGGATCAGGCCCTATCCGGATCGGACAGGGTATTGAATTCGACTACTGTTGTGTTCACTGTGCTTGGGCTTTGAAGGAAAAGGGTATGGAAGCGGTGATTGCCAACAACAACCCGGAAACCGTTTCCACCGACTTTGACACTGGTGACCGGTTGTATTTCGACCCTCTGAATCCGGAATATGTTCAGGCTTTGATTGAGACCGAAAAGCCCTGGGGCGTTGTGGTTCAGTTCGGCGGCCAGACGGCCATTAAGCTGACCAAATTCCTCAAGGATATGGATGTCCGGATTCTGGGTACTTCGGCCGACGCCATTGACGAGGCGGAGGATCGAGAGCGGTTCGACGCGCTGCTGGAGCGCTGCGGTATTCCGCGGCCGGTGGGAGAAACGGTATTTACTACCGAAGAGGCGCTGGAAGCAGCGGCCAGGATTGGCTATCCGGTACTATTGCGTCCTTCTTATGTATTAGGCGGCCAGAATATGATCATTGCCTATGGGGAAAAAGACGTACAGGAATATATGACGATCATCACTTCTCACGAATTGGAGAATCCAGTGCTGATCGACAAATACATGATGGGTATCGAGGCAGAGGTGGATGCCATCTGCGACGGTGAAGATTATCTGATCCCCGGGATTATGGAACATATTGAGCGGGCCGGCATTCATTCCGGCGATTCTATCTCGGTGTATCCGTCCCAGAATCTTTCCAAACGGATTAAGGACACGATTGTAGACTATACCGCCCGTCTGGCAAAAGAGTTGAAGATCGTTGGGCTGATGAATATTCAGTATGTGATTTATAATGATGAGGTCTATATCATCGAGGTAAATCCCCGTTCTTCCCGAACGGTGCCTTATATCAGCAAGGTGACCGGTGTGCCAATGGTAGATTTGGCGACTCACTGCATGCTGGGTGAAAAACTGCGGGATATGGGCTATGGAACCGGACTTTATCCGGAAAGCGATTATGTCTGTGTTAAGGTGCCGGTATTCAGCTTCCAGAAACTGCGGGATGTGGATACCCAGCTGGGCCCGGAGATGAAATCTACCGGCGAAGTGCTGGGCGTGGCGAAAACGCTGCCGGAAGCTATTTATAAAGGGTTGGTCGCAGCTGGATACAAAATGAAGCGGGAAGGCGGCGTTCTGTTGACGGTACGCGACGCGGACAAGCACGATATTGTGCCGATTGCAGACAAATTTGCGTCTATGGGCTTTACGTTGTATGCTACCGGAGGCACTGCGCTGCGTTTAAACAAGAATATGATTTCAACCAACGCGGTGCGCAAAATGCACGAACCGCATCCCAATATTGAGGATTTGATTGAAAGCGGCAAGGTGGATTATGTGATTTCTATTTCTCAGAAAGGGCGCGATCCTCACCGGGACAGCGTGAAAATTCGCCGTAAGGTAGTGGAGCGTTCTATTCCCTGCATTACGGCGATTGATACGGCTCGGGTGTTGGCAGACTGTCTGAGCCTGGGAGAAAAAGTGGATGATATCGAAGTCGTGGATATCACAAAGATATAGTCATCAAAGGCAGGGAAAGGCACGCAGTGTCTTTCCCTGTGCGGTTTTATCCTGAAACGCTCGAAGGAGGACAAAATGGAATTAAACAAAAGCAATGTGAAAAAAATCCTTTGGATTATTACGTTTGCTGTTCTGCTGTTGGTAGGCGCCATGCACCTGGACATTGTGTTTGGTGTGCTGCAAAAAGGTCTAGCACTCCTTAAACCGTTTATCATGGGTGGGGCGATGGCTTTTATTATGAATGTTCTGTTGCGTATGGTAGAGGAAAAGCTGTTTGCGCCGCTGAACCGAAAAAATTATGCATGGTGGAACCGCAGCCGAAGAGTGGTCTGTGTGATTTTGACCATTGGGCTGCTGATAGGGCTTATTTTTATTCTGTTATTTATGATTGTGCCGGAAATTGCCCGCACTGGCAGGATGATCGCGGCACAGCTTCCGGGTCAGCTGGAACAGTTCTTTGCATGGGCACAGAGTTGGCTGGCTTCGTTGCAGATACCCGTGGATGTTTTCCGGAACATCAATATTGATTGGAACAAAGTCGTCAATATTGTGACAGATTCCATTAAAAACGGCGGCTCGGCTGTGTTTAATACAACAGTGGGGATTACTTCGTCCATTGTAGGCGGTGTGATGAACCTGGTACTGGCTACGGTATTCTCCATTTATCTGTTGCTGCAGAAAGAACAGTTGGGGATGCAGCTGAAAAATGCAATGTTAGCTTTTTTGCCTTCTTATTGGGTGGAAAAACTCTTATCGGTCGGGCAGTTGTCCAACCGCATTTTTTCCAAATTTGTTTCAGGCCAGTGTACGGAAGCGGTAATTCTCGGCCTTTTGTGCTTTATTGGCATGTCGATTTTCTCCATGCCGTATGCAATGATGATTTCAGTCGTTATTGGTGTGACGGCCCTAATCCCCATGTTTGGGGCATTTATCGGGGCGGGAATCGGCGCGTTTTTAATTTTGATGGCCGACCCAATGCAGGCAGTTTGGTTTTTAATTTATATTGTAGTGCTCCAGCAGTTAGAAGGAAATCTAATATACCCACGTGTGGTTGGAAAATCCGTAGGGCTTCCCGGCTTGTGGGTGCTGGTGGCGGTGACTATCGGCGGCAGCCTTTGGGGTGTGATGGGAATTTTGCTGAGCGTGCCGATTTGTTCCGTGATTTATTCGTTATTCCGCCAGTTGGTGCGGGATCGGTTAAAGAAAAGAAATCTGCCGGCGCCGAAAGAAAAGATGGAAGAGGCGGCAGACAATGATTCCCGGCAGGAAGATTCCCCCAAAGGGGAAGAAAAACCAAGACGAAAAAATAAAAATGTATGAAAAAAATCCGCTGAAATGTTGTCAGCGGATTTTTTCATCGAGGGATTCTTCAGATTTGTTATCCCGAATTGATATAAAGGATTTTTTCAAAAGACAGCGCTGTACGCCAAAGACATACTGCTATAAAATTTTAGCATATGGGTCGGACTATATGCGAAAAATTTTATGCGGTATCAATGTTGCGTATCACCGCGGTGTGCTCCAAACCCATGAAGTTTTGCCTCAGAGAAAAATACAAAAGAAAATATAATATTTTAATATTCTTTTTTCTGGCAGATTCTCACCGATATACGGAAAGAAATCAGGAAGACGGCGAAAGTAAACAGCGGGGAAGAGTATAGAATTGCCTGCAAAACCTCTGCACTGGGCATGGGGACACCGGAGGTCTTCAACAGGCTGCCCAGCATGGCAATTAATAGAGAGGGAACGACCGCTATCACAACGACTAAAAAACGGCCTTTCTCTACACCGAATTGGAATAGTACCGGGATAATGATCGAAAGAAAAATCATGCCGATTTCCAAAAAGCCAACGATGATCAGCCAGGATTCCAGTGAATTTTCCCAGTTGGTCAGGGATAAAACGACGAGATTGCCGATTGCGGAGACCACGAGACCTCCCAATGCAACCAAAAATCCCAGAACATATTTACTTAATACTAGTGTCCGGCGAGGGATCGGCAGAGAAAAAGCATAGCGGTACCACTGCCCGGCTTCATCGTAGGACATAGAAGTAATCGGCATCATAATACTCAAAAGAATTACCATGGTACCCATCATAGAAGGTATTTTTGCGGCGACGGCACAGATAGCATAGAAGATCACAAAGACGACCATCAGTTTCATCTGCTTTTTTAAAAGGCAGAAATCTTTCAGCAGTAAACCTTTCATTGGTGCTCCCCCCTTGCAATAAACAGCATAATGTCTTCGATACTTGCTTTGTCGACGGGATATCCGCTGGATATCCGTTGCTTTTCTACCAAAGCTTCCACACCGAACTGATGTCGGCGAACGCCTTTGATTACCTTACGATCTAGTGCGGCGAGTTCTTTCTCGGTACATTTGAGAATACCGTATTGTTTCAACAACTGGTCCTTGGGGTCGGAAAAGAAAATTCTTCCTTTATGAATAAATGTCACATAGTCGGCGATTTTTTCCAAGTCGCTGGTAATATGGGAAGAAAACAGCACGCCGCGGGAATCGTTCTGGATAAAGTCCAGCAGAATGTCCAATATCTCGTCCCGGACGATGGGGTCTAATCCGCTGGTTGCTTCGTCGAGCAACAGCAGCTGAGCATTGTGAGAAAGCGCTACCGCGATGGCGAGTTTCATTTTCATACCGCGGGAAAAATCCTTGATTGTTTTTTTGGCCGGCAATTCAAACTGTTCCAGATACTGTGCATATTTTGCCGGGTCCCACTGCCGGTACAGAGAACGCATCATTTTTCCCACATCCTGTGCCCAGAGCATTTCCGGCAGGTTCATTGTGTCAAAAACCACTCCGATTTTCTCTTTCACTTCCAGCTCGTTTTGGATGTTGTCTTTCCCAAAAATCTGAATATCTCCTTCATCGCGGCGGATCAGGTTTAAAATCGCTTTCATCGTAGTGGATTTTCCGGCACCGTTTTCCCCAATAAAGCCCATAATACAGCCTCGGGGCAGTGTAAAGGAAACATGGTCCAGCGCAAAGTCTTCGTATTTTTTGCACAGGCCTTTGACTTGTAAAATGGTATCCATTTACCGTTCCTCCTGATAGATAAGTGTTAGAATTTGGGTCAGCTCTTCCAGAGAGATACCATGTTCTTGGGACAAATTTACAGCTTTTTGAAGCAAATCCTCCAATTGCCGCATTTTTTCTTCCCGCAGAAGCTGCGGATCAGCGGCAGCCACAAAAGTACCCTTTCCTGCTACCGAATGAAGCAGCCCTGCATGTTCCAGTTCGTCGTAGGCTCGCTTTGTTGTAATAACGCTGATACGCAATTCCCGGGCGAGTACGCGGATGGAAGGCAGCGCATCGCCCTCTTTGAGCGCTCCAGACAGGATTCGGCTTTTGATTTGCGTCATGATTTGCTCATAGATTGGCTTGTCGCTGGAATTGCTGATATAGAACTCCAATCAGGCTGCCTCCTTCCTTTGTGCGTTTATACTGTATATAAATATTATATACAGATATATACGGTTGTCAATAAAAAATGTTTTTCGTTGCTTTTCTTTATATTTTCTACTATAATAACCATTAAGCCCAAATACATGGGGAATGAGAAGCACTGGACTAAGCCCCTACATGGCTGAAACAGAGCAGAAGGAGGAGAAAATGAAAAAAGAACTGGAAAAGGTCTACGACCCGAAACAGGTTGAGGACAAGACCTATCGGTTTTGGTTGGAAAAACGCTATTTTCATGCAGAACCGAACCCTAAGAAAAAACCCTATACCATTGTGATCCCGCCACCCAACATTACCGGGCAGCTGCATTGTAGCTTTTTTGCCGTAATTCATATATAGGCCTCCTTGTCATTA
>ERZ773108.1394-NODE-1394-length-24355-cov-5.670700_pt1 | contig 24355 bp, 38 predicted proteins | sample MGYA00580570_ERZ773108 | MGnify/ENA primary metagenome ERZ773108 (study PRJEB29015, sample SAMEA2737840) | human gut metagenome | biome: human gut; feature: human-associated habitat; material: faeces | place: China | collected 2012 ...
GGAGTGCCAGCAGCTGGCATTTTATCAGGAGCGTTTCTGCCAGCAGCAGGCCGATCTCCCCGTTCTGATTCGACGTCAATCTTTCCTCTCTCAGATTATGTACCTTTTTTTGGAAAGGAGGCAGAAATGGCCAGAAAAAACAAGACATACGCAGACTTGATGAAACTAGCAAAAACATATGGCGTTGATAAGAATGCGTTGTTTATTCAGGCGGCAGAGCAGTATTCAGTACAACAAATGGTCATACAGCAAATAAGAGACGCATTGCAAAACGATGATGATCTATTGACATCTAAGGAGTATGTAAAAGGACGCGAGAACGTTTACACACACCCACTTGTTAAAGAGCTACCAAAGCACGCAGACAGCGCAAACAAGACGCTTGGAACGATGCTAGAGATTATAACAAAACTAGGGAAACAGCCGGCGGCAGAAGGAAAGCTTGCAGAGATGATGAAAGATGGATAATTATCTTCTCTCATACTATCAGGCAATCCAAAACGGAAGTGTTACGGTAGGGAAATGGATAAAGCTTTTTTTTGAATATGTTGTAAAGGGATTAGAAAAACAATCCTTTTTTTTTGACCAGAAAAAAGCAAACAAAGCGATCAGGTTTATAGAAAACTTTTGCCACCACTGTGAAGGTAGAGACGATCTTCTGAAACTTGAGTTATGGCAAAAGGCCATTGTGTCTGTAATCTTTGGAATTGTCGGCAAGGATGGGCTAAGACAATTTAGAGAAGTTGTCATCATTGTAGCCAGGAAAAACGGGAAAAGCTTATTTGCAGCTGCGATCATAGCCTATTGCGTATTCCTTGATGGCGAGTATGGCGCAAAAGTATTTTGTGTGGCTCCTAAGTTAGACCAAGCGGATCTTGTATATTCAGCGTTTTGGCAGACGATACAAAAAGAGCCTGAACTGCAAGCCCTAACAAAGCGAAGGAAATCAGACTATTTTGTTGAAAGTACAAACAGCAGCGTAAAAAAGCTAGCGTTTAATGCAAAAAAGGCCGATGGATTTAACCCGCACTTGACGGTGTGCGACGAGATTTCAAGCTGGCCTGGTGATAACGGCTTAAAGCAATACGAGGTAATGAAGTCTGCGCTAGGCGCACGAAAACAGCCTTTGATTTTGTCTATATCAACGGCCGGATACATTAACGAGGGAATCTATGACGAACTGATTACTAGATGCACAAGGCTTTTAATGGGAGACAGCAAAGAAACTAGGCTGGCCCCTTTTTTGTATATGATCGATGACATTGAAAAATGGAACGACATAAACGAGCTGAGAAAAAGCAACCCAAACCTTGGTGTGTCGGTTTCTGTCGATTATCTTCTGGAAGAGATTGCGATCGCAGAAGGAAGCTTGTCAAAGAAGGCTGAGTTTTTAACAAAATATTGTAATATCAAGCAAAACAGCAGCCAAGCGTGGATTTCTACACAAGACGTTGAAAGAGCTAGTGGACAACCTATCTCCTTGGAAGATTTTAGAAACTGTTATTGCGTTGGTGGCATTGACTTGTCCAGGACAACAGACCTCACAGCGTGCTGTGCTGTTTTGGAAAAGGATAAAAGGCTATATGTATTTACAAAGTTTTTCTTGCCATCTGAGCGCATAGAGGAAGCGACACAAAGAGATGGAATCCCATATCAAGCATATATACAAAGAGGTTTTCTAACTCCTTCTGGTGACAACTTTGTGGACTATCATGATTGTTTCAATTGGTTTAGGTCCTTGGTAGAACAATATGATATTTATCCACTAAAGATAGGGTATGACAGATACACAGCACAATACTTGGTGCAGGAAATGCGGGAATATGGGTTTCATATGGATGACGTGTTCCAGGGCACGAACCTAACTCCTGTAATCAGAGAGACAGAGGGACTAATCAAGGACGGTGTAATCAATATCGGAGACAATGACCTGATGAAGGTACACTTGTTGGATACGGCACTGAAAATAGAAGCTGAAAGCGGAAGATGCAGACCAATAAAGATAAGTGCAAAATCTCATATAGACGGAACCGCAGCACTTCTTGACGCTATGACAGTTCGACAAAAATACTATGCAGAAATAGGAGTGCAGCTAAAGAATGAATCATAAAGAAGAAACGGAGAAATAAATCATATGGGACTGTTTGACAAAATATTCAAAAAGCAGAGCGCTCCGAGAGGTGATGAGGGTTTCTTCAAAACGCTTACGGCGTATATGCCAATCTTTACGACTTGGGGCGGGCAAATATATGAAAGTGAGCTTGTCAGGAGCGCAATCAATGCTAGGGCAACACATATCAGCAAACTTTCTATAGAAATCAACGGTTCTGCAAAACCAAAACTGCAAACAAAACTAAGAACCGGGCCAAACGAATGGCAAACATGGGGCCAGTTTTTATATAGGCTTTCCACAATCCTAGATGTAAACAACACGGCCTTTATCGTCCCTGTTATGGATGACTATATGTATACAAGCGGTATTTTCCCAGTATTGCCTACTATGTGTGAGATTTTACAGTTTAACGGGGAGCCATGGCTTAGGTATCAGTTTCAATCCGGAGAATATGCTTCCATTGAAATGAAATACTGCGGAATCATGACAAAGTTTCAGTATCAGGACGATTTCTTTGGTGAAAACAATTTGGCATTGAATCCCACAATGGAACTTATCAACATTCAAAACCAAGGCATTGCAGAGGGCGTGAAATCATCTGCAACGTTCAGGTTTATGGCTAAACTAAACAACTTTACAAAAGCAGAGGATTTAGCCAAAGAAAGAAAACGGTTCACAAGAGAAAATTTGCAGGGCGAGGGAGGCGTATTGCTGTTCCCCAACACATATTCCGACATACAGCAGATCAAAAGCAGCCCGTTTGTCGTTGACGCAGAACAAATGAACACGATCAGAAAAAATGTGTTTGATTATTTTGGCGTAAACGAAGATGTATTGCAAAACAAAACGTATGGGGATGCGTGGTCAGCTTTTTATGAAGGAGCGATTGAACCATTTGCAATCCAGTTTTCTGATGTAGTGACGAAAATGCTATTTACAGAGCGGGAGCGCGCCTCCGGCTCTTTTTTAATGGCAACGGCCAATCGGCTGCAGTACATGAGCAACGCCGAAAAACTGAATGTGTCGGCCCAGATGGCAGACCGCGGAATCATGAACCGGGACGAAATCAGGGCCATCTGGAATTTGCCTCCGCTGCCTGATGGGCAGGGACAGGCATACACCATCAGAGGAGAGTATTATCTGCTCGGACCGAATAACACCGTAACCAAGAAAGGAGATGACCTGACCGGTGGAACGTGAAATCACAGACCGGCAGCTGCAGCGACTTGCAGACGGATGCGAGTACCGCAGCATGACGATGGAGGCGCGCGAGGGCACAGACGAGAAAATCGTCGAGGGATATGCCACCGTGTTCGATAGGCCATATGTACTGCTTGAGACAGAGGACTACAAGCTGATCGAGGTCGTTGCGCGCGGCGCGTTCGACGGCTGCGACATGTCGGACGTCATCATGCAGTACGACCACGAGGGACGCGTCTTCGCGCGCAACCGCAACGGCACGCTGGAGCTACTCGTCGACGGCGTCGGCTTGAACACGGTCGCGAACCTCGGCGGAACTGACCTCGGTGCGCAGATCTATCAGGAGATCAAGGGCGGCTATTCGACCAAAATGTCTTATCGTTACCGAGTGGGAGAAGATCGGCGTGATACGGTTTACGACCGCGAGAACGGCAAGACGATCGTCACGAGGACGATCACAAAAATCAAAAAGCTGTACGACGTCAGCGTCGTGTCCATCCCGGCCAATGACATGACGTCGATCAGTGCCCGGAGATTCGCCGACGGAGCGATCGGCGCGATCAAGGCGGAGAGACTGGAACGGGCAAAGAAAAAACTAAAATTATATTTGGAGGTATAAGAATGAACCGAAAAGAAGAAATCGAAGCCCGTTTGGCTGAAATTAGGGCAGAAGTAGACAACGAAGGGGCAGACATTGACGCTCTCACCGAAGAGGTACGCGCATTGAAAAATGAACAGAAAGAAATTGAGAACATGGCACAAAAAAGATATGAGCTGCGCAAGGCTGTTGCGGGCGGTGCAGGAGAAGTGATCAGAAAGTTCCCGAAAGCAGATAAAGAAAGTGTTTACGGGATTGAATCCGAGGAATATCGTACTGCATGGTTGAAAAACTTGCAGGGGAAAGAACTCAACGACATGGAGCAAAGAGCATTTACCGTATCTAACGGAGCAATCTCTAAACTGGTTGTAAATGACATTATGAGCATTGTTCGTGACCATGCTCCGCTCATGGAACGCATTTCCATGGTATATAGTGCAGCAAAAATCACTTATTATGTGGAGGGTACCACGAACGAAGCGACTGATCATACGGAAAATGCACAAATTACCCCGTCTGTGGATACGCTGACTGCTGTTGAACTAAGCCCGTCCGAAATTGTAAAAATGGTACAAGTTTCTGATGCGGCACAACAAATGAGCATCCCCGTGTTTAACGCCTGGTTGTCCAGAACGCTCGGCGAAGCAATCGCAAGAAAAATCAACAACAAAATCATCACCGAAATTTCTGCGGCAGCAACCTCTGCTGGTACTACTATTGATGCAGCTGGTGTTCAAACTTTGCTTGGTTCTGTAAAAGGCGAAAGCGTATCCATTCTGTGCAACAGAAAAACTCTGTACAACAAATTGTTGCCGATTCAAGATAACAGCAAATCTAGCATTGTAAAATTCGATGGCACTTATGAAAGCGCGCGCGTTTACGGTGTAGAGGTTCTCGTAGACGACAACGTAGCAGACGATACTGTTATTGCAGGAGATATGCCGAAAGCTGTTGGCGCAATCGGTGAAGATATTGGCGTTCGTCAAGCTTATGACATCAACACCAACAGCTACAAATATTTGGGCGTAGCCATGTTTGATACCAAGGTGGGCATCAATTCTGCGTTCGCAAAGCTGGTAGTTGGGGGATAACCCCAACCACCTCTTTGTTTATGATGATAGCGGAGGGCTAAGATGCTAGAAAAGGTAAAGCTTGCGCTAAGAATTACAACAGATGCCTTTGATGGTGAAATTCAAGACTTGATTGATGCGGCGCTGGCTGACCTTGGCATTGCCGGCGTAACAACAATCACAGAGACAGATCCACTTATTGTTCGTGCAGTCACTACATTTTGCCGCGTGAACTTTGGGCAACCTGATGATTACGATAAACTTAAATACTCCTACGATGAACAAAAGGCACAATTGCAAGTAGCTACAGGATACACAAACTGGGGAGAATAACAATGGACAGATCAGAAGTGATTACATTGGTATCCCAAACATACACACAGGATGATATAGGCCAGGAAGTGCCGGCAGAAACAGAAAGGCAAGTGTATTGCAATGTTTCAAGTATAACCATGAATGAATGGTACGAAGCCGGCAGAAATGGATTTCAGCCTCAATACAAGCTTACAATGTTCCGATATGACTACAGCGGAGAACAAATTGCTGTATACAAAGAAAAAAAATACTCCATATACAGAACTTATGTTCGTGCAGACGAAATGATAGAGCTGTATGTAGAGGAACAGGTTGGTGTGTGATGGCTAAAACTATAGGTATAGAAAAACTTGCAGATGCAATTGTGGGAGAGCTTGAAGCTTATAATCAAGAGGTAACCGAGCAAATAAAAATTGCTGCCGAAGAGGTGGCAGAAGATTGCGCAACTGATATCAAGGCAAAAGCGCAGAAAGGAACTGGTAAGTACAGGAGAGGATGGAAAACGAAGGTTGCCTTTGAAAGTAATGAGGACATAAGGGTTGTTGTTTACAACAAAACAGCGCCGCAGCTCACACACCTGTTAGAGTTTGGACATGCAAAGGTTAACGGTGGGCGCGTTGAAGGGAAACCACACATAGCGCCCGCAGAACAAAAGGCTGCAAAGGCGATGATGAACAAAGCGAAAGTGGCGGTGAAAGCGAAATGATGACTTTGGTAGAATTAAATGAAATTCTAAAACAATCAGGTTATCCGGTTGCGTATAGGTTTTTCAATACAAAGCAAACGCCGCCGTTTGTGTGTTATCTTGTTTCCTACACGAACAATCAAAGCGCTGATAATGTAGCGTGGAAGAAAATCAACCATATACAGATAGAACTGTACACAAAAAGCAAAGACCTAAACGCAGAAAAAAAGCTAGAAGATTTGCTGACAAATGCAGGTCTTTTTTTTAATGCGGAAGAAGCGTACATAGACACAGAAAAAGTCTATCAAAGAATTTATGAAATAGAGGTGTAAGAATGGCAACAGCAGAAAAGATCTATTATGGCTTAGACAGCGCAGGATACGCACTGCTAACAGACGAGGACGCAGGTACTTATTCTGAGGTTGTAAAAATGCCTGGTGCTGTAAGTCTAACCCTTGAACAGCAGGGCGAGGTAACCAAGGTATATGCGGATAACATCGTTTGGTATCAAACGGCAAGCAACAACGGATACGAGGGAGATTTGGAGATCATGGCTCTCCCCGATACGTTCCTTACTGATGTGTTAGGGCAAACCTTGGATTCAACGGCCAAGGTGTTGGTTGAAAAAGACACGGATCAGCAAAAACCTTTTGGGTTTGTGTTCCGGGTAAAAAACGACATCAACAACACCTGTCATGTGTTTTACAACTGCACGGCGACACGGCCCAGCGTGGGCGGCGCTACACAAGAAGAATCTTTCGAGGCGACGACGCAAACCGTCACGATTTCTTGCGTTTCCTTGCCGTCTTTGAACTTGATTAAGGCAAGGACAACGGCAGAAACCGGAGAACCGATAAAAGAATCGTGGTTCACAACGATCTGGAAACCTGGTGCAGGAGAATAAACGTGGAAAAAACAATCATGATTGGAGATAGGGAAATCAAGCTGCGGGCAACCGCAGCAATTCCCTATTTATATAGGCAAGAGTTTGGAAGCGATATGTTGGTTGAAATTGCCAACGTAGAGAAAGGGAACGGAAGCACGGAACTTTTCACAAGGCTTGCATATTTGATGGCAAGACATGCTGACAAAGATTCTGTTCCAGAAAACATGATCGACTGGCTTGATCAGTTTAATACTTTTGACATCTATTCGGCGATTCCTCAGATCATGGAAGTTTGGGGAACGAACCAAAAAACGACGTCCAGAAGCAAAAAAAAAGTAGATTAACGACAAGGCAATATACAACGGGACTGTTTTTGTTACGTTGTGCACAGATTGGAATTTCTATCTCAGAATTAGAAAACATTACGCTGGGCATGGCGTACGACATCATGACAGAGTACAACAACGACGACTATAACTATCCATATATAGCTACACAAGAAGATATGGACAGGCTATAAACAAAAGGCAGGTGAAACCATGGCCGGAAGTATAAAAGGAATTACTGTTGAAATAGGCGGCGACACCACAGGACTATCCAAAGCCCTTGCCGGAATCAATAAAAACATAACCAGCACACAGAAACAGCTAAAAGAAGTTGAAAAGCTATTAAAGCTGGACCCTAAAAACACAGAACTTTTAGAACAAAAACAGCGGTTGCTTGGAGATGCAATCGAGCAAACAAGCACAAAACTAGATGCTCTTAAACAGGCAGAAGCGGAAGCGCAAAAGCAGTTTCAAAAGGGCGATCTAAGCCGAGAAGAGTATGAAAAATTACAGCGGCAGATTATTGCAACAGAACAAAAACTACAAGGCTTAACGACACAAACAAGCAAAACCAAAAAGGCATTTGACAACATTTCTAAATCATCAGAAGATTTTGCAGGAAAGCTTGACTCTCTAAGCGGAAAACTTGCTCCGATCACAGCTGGTGTTTTGGGACTGGGTGCTGCCGCTATTGGTGCTGTAGAGGGAACAGAAGAGCTTAGAAGCGATTTATCCAAACTAGACCAAAACGCGAAGGAACACAAGGTAAGTATAGATACGGCGCGGAAAGCCTGGGAGGATTTTGCCATTGCCAGCGACGAGACGGACAGCGCCGTGGAGGCCACCTCCAACCTCTTGCAGGCAGGCTTTACGGAAAGCAACCTGCAAAAGGCGGTAGAAAACCTGACGGGCGCGTATCTCAGGTTCCCGGACACGATGAAAATAGAAAGCTTGGCGGACAGCTTGCAGGAAACACTGGCCACCGGCGCGGCCACAGGGCAGTTTGCAGAGCTACTGGATAGGCTGGGCATCGGCGCCGAGAAATTTTCCAAGGGGCTTGCCAAGTGCAAAACACAGGCGGACAAGCAAAACTATGCGCTGGAAACGCTGTCAAAGGCAGGCTTGGCGGATACCTACAACGGCTGGAAGGACACAAACAGCGAGCTGGTAGAAAGCAAAAAGGCAAACCTTGATTTGCAAAAGTCCATGGCAAAGCTGGCGGAAACCGTACAGCCCATCCTAACGGATATTGTGGACGCGGTTTCGGATATGGTGGACTGGTTCAATGAGCTGTCGCCGGAGGTGAAGGAAACGACGGTCAAGGTGCTGGCGTTTTCGGCGGCGCTGTCACCCATAGCCAAGATAGCTTCAAGCGTAACAAAGGGGATTTCTTCTGCGACAAAAGGCATTTCTAAGATGATAAAGCCAGCTATGGACGCGACGTCAAATACCGGGCTTTTGAGCAAAGCGATGTCGACATTGAGTGGGATTCCCGGCATTGGGATGATTGGCACTATTGGCGGAATTACTGTGGCGCTTACAGGGCTCATAGTCGGTCTGTTAAACGCGGAAAAGACAACAAACGAATATGTTCGAGCTGTACAGGAATCAGCGGAGAAATCCAGAGAGGCGATTGCTGCCGCGCAGGAGAGTGCGCAAAGCACTATCAATAATGCAAACGCACAAGCCGTGATCCTGCAAAAGGTATTGGATTTGAACAATGCTGAGGATCTAAATGCAGAGAAAAAAGAAACGCTGGCCGGCTTGGTGGATCAGCTGAATAGCAAGTACCCGGATTTGAATCTAAAAATCGGGGAAAATGGCAGACTGACAAAGGACAGTGCACAAAGTCTGGAGGATTATATCAAGAACCTAAAAGATATGGCCTTGGCGCAGGCAAGCTATGATTTGCTGACGGCAAAGGCAGAGGCACTGGTAAAGGCGGAACAGGACCTGAAGAAAGCAAAAGATGAACATGCAGCGGCACAGGCTGAAGAAAACAAAATCCGTGAACGTGCTCTTGAGCTGACGGGGAAAGACGTTGAAGAGCTGCAAAATCTGTATGAGAAGTATGGAAACCTAAACATGCTGTCGCCGGAAGTAAGAGACGAGGCCCTAAAGCTTACGCTAGCATTCGGGACACAGCTGCAGGAGGTCTCTGCAACGGGGGACGCGGTAGAAACGGCCCAAGATCAAGTCGATGAGTTTGGAACGGTGTTCAACTCAACAGCGGATAGTATAGGCGTGGATTCTTCAGAAATTTCGAAAGCATCGACAAGCGGGTTCGGCGAAGTAGGCACAGCGGCCAATGAAATGAAAAGAGAGGTCGGCAATGGGGCGGATGGAACAGAAACGGAAGTTTCCGATATGGCCACGAACATAAACGATACCTTAAATTCGATAGATGGAAATAAGGTGGGGACAAACCTTGCAACAGGAATGAGCAACGGTATCAAAAATAACTCGTGGAAGGTGAGCGACGAAGCTAAAAAGATGATGCAGGGCGTAGAGGATGCTATCAATGCCAATCCAAAGTTTAAGTCGTTGGCAAAAAGCGTGGGGATCCAGGGCTTTGCCGACGGCGGCACGCTGACAAGCGGCCTGGCCGTTGTAGGCGAGGAAGGGCCTGAATGGCTGAGTGTGCAGAGTGGACGGGCCACCGTCATTCCGATGACAACAAGGCAAAGGCAGGCGGTGCAGGGCAGCGGCGGCAATACGGTTCATGTCGGCATCACTATCAACAATGGCCAATTCACGGCATCTGACGCAAAGCGGGTTGCCAGAATGGTAAACAGAGAACTTGGGATGGTGTACAGATGAGAAAATTCAAACTGATGAATAGTCGCGGTGAAGCGTTCGACTTAATGCGTCGAGACGCTTTTTTTAGTACACCGGATGGCCTTGGATTTGATGAAACCATAGAATTTGCGCAGATGGGCGATCAATACGTGGACACATATCATTACGCAACACAGATGGTTATTACCGGTGAAATGCGGTTTGCTGGATATGAACAATACAAAGAGTTTACATCGTTCATTACAGACGACTTGGTTCTCATGTATGCCCCTTTGGACACGTGGTATGAAGCAGATTGTATTCTACAGTCAATTACAAAGGGTGAGCTTGATAATATCACCGGATATTTAGTTTGTACAGTATCGTTTTGCAGAAAGTCTCTATGGCACAGCAACAGGATTTTTATAAAGTCAAATCCGAGTGTTGGAGACGGAAAAGTATATCCATATACATATCCATATACATATGCGGAAGCAACAGCCGGCGATATGACTATCAATAATATTGGAACCATACAGTCAAGCTGTGTAATCCATATTTTTGGTCCAGTATCCAATCCAAGGTGGGCGCTGATTCAAAATGGAGAAATTGTAGCCGATGGAGCAGTAACCGTTGACATTCCAGAAGGAAGAAAAATTGTCATAGACAGCGATCCAGCAAGCTTAGGAATTGCAGAGTACACAACAAACAACGTGTATGTTAGAGACTTGTATCAATATAGTAATTTTTCAACTGCAAGATTTATCATGATACCGCCAGGATCTTCAATCCTTAGAGTGTTAAATGCTGGAATTGCGGAAGTTGATGCGTTTGTGGAGGTAAGACAAAGTGCAAAGACTGTATAAAGTTGAAATTTTTGATAATGAATTCAACCTTGTCGGACACTCTGCAATAACGCAGCCGGATATTTCCATTGATTATCTATCACTGAACAGCTCAACAATAACTTGTTTGCAAAACATTGGCGGACTAAAGCAGTATCAACTTGTACACATAACAGATAACGTTGGTAACGTAATTTTCCAAGGCATACTGTATGGTTTTTTACAAGAAAAGAACTCTTTATTGCAAATTACCGTAAAGCCATTATTGTCTTTGATTGATAGAACATTTACAACACAAGGATATATAACGGAATATGACACGATAGAAGGATGGATAAAATACTTTCTTGCAACTTCATATCAAGGAGACGCAAATATCCCTCCAAGCTATTCAGGAATCGATATAAAGGTGACATCGGAAACACCAATAGGGGAAACAAGAGATCCTGAAATGTCACAGACAATGGGGATGTATGATTACGCAATATCAGCAATGCAATCAAACGGAATTATAGTATCTTGCGAGTTTGATCCACAAGCAAAAACTTTTTCTTTTGTCATTGGAAAAAACAACAAAGAGGAAAAAACAATTGAAACTGATTTGCCCAATATCATATCCAAGACATTCAACCTTGATGGTGACGGAGAACAATATAACGTTGTCAAATTGTTTTTTAAAGATGAAAACGAAGATATTGTAACAAGGTGGTACGCGTTAAACGAAGATGGAAGCATTGAAGAAACAACTCCGCCAAACTATAATCTTTCAAATGTAAAACCTCCATTGATGATGACGTATAACGACATTGGAACAGGATACAACACTACAGACAAGTATCCAAGCGATAGCGTATGGATTGAAAAGGCAAAAGAGGTACTAAAGCCGGATTCTGATAGCCAAGAAATATCTATATCCGTTTCAGATGACGATAACTTAGTGAAAATTGGTATCACAGATATTGGAGGATATGTACAAATTTTGCATGACGGAAAAACATACAAGTCAATGCTGACAAGTGTATCCATAGTAAACGATGTAAAAACGCTTACATTTGGTTATGCAAGAACGGACTTAACCAGCATATTGCAGTTTCAGAGAAGGGGGAAAACATGGTAACTCTAAAACAGTACGATAAGAGCATTGTACAGCCGACAGACGATGCAGTTTTATACAATGCGTTTATGGGTGTATCTGCTGTTATTCAAGGCGCAGAATGTACAATAATTGGCGCAAATCAAATTAGGATAGCTACCGGCAGGATTGTCATTTACGGAAGAGAGGTTGCGATAGATGACGAAACTGTGACTGCTAATCTTAGTACATCAGGCGACAAAGAAGGAAGATTGATCTTAAGGATTGATATGGCAAACACGGAAACGCCAGCATATTTCACAACACAAGTTGGTAATCCATTGCCAGCTCTTGTACAAGAGGATATAAACGAGGATGGTTTGATTTATGAGTTTGCAATGGCAACATATGTGTGTGGCGAACTTGCGATTTCAGACATCCATCAAATATCTTACAGGATTTCACAGAAGAATGACTATTATAATACGCCAGGTATTATAGAGATATGGCCTGGAAGCACACCTCCGGATGGATGGTTGCTATGCAATGGACAAGCGGTAAGTCGCACGACATATGCAAACCTGTTTTCTGTGCTGGGGAGTGCCTATGGGCAGGGGGACGGCAGCACGACGTTCAACGTGCCGGACTTAACAGGCCGCGTGCCGGTAGGGGCCAACAGCACCTATCCACTGGCAGGCAAGGGCGGTGAAGCGGCGCACGCACTGACGAGCGCAGAAAACGGGCCGCATACACATGACCGCCTGTTATGGGTGGATGGGCAGCCAGTGACGCTGACGGGCAGCGAATTGGGCGCATACAGGGTATCCTTTACATATGATAAGGGCGGCCCGAACATGGTAAGCACCTCAGAATCCGGGCAGGGACAGGCGCACAACAACATGCAGCCGTACATAGCCCAGCACTACATCATCAAATATTAGGAGGGGAAACAGATGGCATTCGGGAAACAGATCACAGGAGACAACGGTGCGTTTGTGGGGCAGTATCACCGCATCCGTACGGTGGTGTACGACTATGACGCGGAGCAGTGCCACATCACCATTGCGCATTACGCGGACAAGCAGTACCGGGAACAGGAAAAGGCGGAGATTGCGGCAAACCAAGCGAAGATCGCGCGGTACCAAGAACTGGCAGCCAAAGACCAGCTGACAGAGGAGGAGCGCGCAGAGCTGGCAGGGATGAGCCTGCGGCAGCTGGAAGCGTTCGTGCCGGAACCCAGGAACATAGGGCCTGACACTAAGGTAACGCTGGGGATAGAGGAGGATGTGCGGAAAGGCCTGTATGACAGGCTGGGCGCGGATATAAGCATATTTGAAGGCGCAGAGGACGTTTAAAAACAGGAGGGAAACCATGCAGCAAATCAAAAGCGGAAGCAAGGGCGAGGTTGTAGAGCTGGTGCAGCGGATGCTAAATGAGAAAGGGTATGCATGCGGCAGCGCGGACGGCATTTTCGGGGCAAAGACGGAAAGCGCGGTAAAAAGCTATCAGAAGGCCAAGGGCCTGTCGGCAGACGGGATCGTGGGAGACAACACGTATGCCAAGCTGTTTGCGGACTGCCTATTGAAGCGCGGGAGCCGGGGAGAGCTGGTAAAAGCGTTGCAAACAAGGCTGAATGAACAGGGATACAAGGCAGGCGCGGCAGACAGCATCTTTGGGAGCAATACCGAAAAAGCAGTCAAAGCATTGCAGAGTGCGGCCGGGATCACAGCAGACGGCAAGGTGGGACAGAATACCTGGACGGCGCTGTTGGAAGGAAAGGGAGCGGGGACGCCAACAAGCGCACACTTCAAGCTGAGCGAATTCAAATGCAAGGACGGGACGGCGGTGCCGGCAAAGTATTATGCAAACTGCCAAGAGCTGATGAATCTGCTGGAGGAGATCAGAGCTGCGTGCGGGAACCGGGCGATTACCGTTACGAGCGGATACCGAACGGAGCGCTACAACAAGAAGGTGGACGGAGCCAAGCAGAGCCAGCACCTATACGCGGCGGCAGCAGACATCAAGGTAAGCGGAAAGAGCGCATCCGAGGTGTACAAGCTATGCGACAGGCTGGTAGGCAGCCGAGGGGGCGTAGGAAAATACAGCACGTTTACGCATGTGGATGTGCGCGGGCATAAGGCGCGCTGGTGATGGATATGGAGTATGTGAGAACGGAAGTATGCACAGAGCGGCACCAGCGGAGCCGGGAAGAGCTGAAAACGCTGGAAACCCGTGTAAACAACCACGGCAAGGAACTGGACGCCTTGTCGGTGGATTTTGCCGAGCATGTAGCCATGCAGGCAGAGATCAACCGGCAAACGCTGGAACAGCTGAAAGAACTGCAAAAAAGAACGGCAGCGATAGAGGATCAGCCGCGGCGAAGATGGGAACAGGTGTTGGGGATCATCGTGAACTGGGCGACCTTAGCGCTGCTGGGACTGCTTGCGGTAAAGATAGGACTTTGACACCGAAAGGGTGTTATTTTTTTACAAATGCGCTGAAAGATGGAACCAGCTGGAAATTCAGCTGGTTACCTCATCCCTGCGATGTATAGGGATGAGTTATGAACAGATCGAGGCATTTTTAGCACAATGGTATGATCCTCAAAAAAGGATTGCATAAAGAAGGGAGAAAACAAATGAAACAATGGATTAAGGCGGCGGGCATCCGTGCGATTAAGACGATTGCCCAGACGGCGGTGGCGATGATCGGCACGAGCGTAGTCATCTCCGAGGTGGACTGGGTGATGGTGGTAAGCGCGTCGGTGTTGTCCGGGGTATTGAGCCTACTGACAAGCGTCGCGGGATTGCCTGAATTGAAAAGCGAATAACAAAAGAAAGGGCCGGAGCAATCCGGCCTTTTTTTATACCCCATCGCACCTAATTCTACGATATTCTAATATAAAACATACTGCTAAAAACTTTGACAAAGAAAAACAATCTGAGTATAACTAGAATAGGATGAGAATCGGTGGGGGATAAAAGGCGTGTACGAAAGCTTGAGACAAATCACAGAATGCATGTGTGATTGGCATCATAGTATTTCCGATGAATGGTTGAATACATGTAAAAATCTGGTGAATCTAAAAAAAAGACTGGTAAGTGAGATTGAACTAGACGGAGAAATTTATAGAAATGTAATTGATTATAGCCGCTATCTCAACGTGCGTAGCCAGGAGATCATACAGGACTTGGCAAGCCTGAAACTAAACGAAGGATGTTGCATAAGCCAAAGAATCAAAGCGGAAAACTCGATACAGGATAAGATCAGGCGCTATAAGACAAGAAAAGAACAAGGAAAGATTCCGATTAAAAAGTGTTTGAATGATTTATTTGGTGTACGGCTTATTGGGCCGGGAAGGTTGGGAAAACAAGAGTTGGACCAATTCCTAGGCGAGAATTTGAAGCATAGGAAGCTTAGCTGCAAGGATAGCAGTAAAAATGGTTACAGAGCGCTGCATGTGTACATAATGAAAGATAACCTATGTTTTCCGTGGGAGTTGCAAATCTGGTGCAATGAAGACGAAGAAAACAATAAAAAAAACCATCATTTTTATAAGCAGGAATATACAAAATGGGAAGAGACATATAAGAAAGGAGGCAATTTAGAATGATATGGCACTTTATAATTATGAGTAGTTCATACTCTCTTGGCAGGCGCATTGCTTTGGATGTATCTTTCCCAGGGGCAATAGAGCAAAAAACAATAGATAGTTGTATAAGGCAGATTATGGAAGAATGCGGATCAGATGTATCCATTTCTACACATTTACTAAGTACGAAAGCAGAAAGTTGGGAGTCGGTGGTGGATTCTGATCTGTTTTTTCAAGACGTGGAAAGAATAGATACGATAGAAGAATTCTGCAATTTGATACGACAGGATCAAAAATTGAGTGGAATGGATGTCGCAAACTATATTCTTTCCAAGGTAAAATGTACGCACCTAAAGCTTGAAAAATTAACTTATTTTTGCTATGCAGACTATTTATGCAATAAAAAACGTCAGCTGTTCCAAGACAATATATATGCATTTCGGTATGGGCCGGTGATAGATTCAGTCTATAGAGAATTCAAGAAACATGGACATGACACAATAGAATTGGAAGAAAAAGAATGGCCCAAGGCCCAAGATATTCAAGAAACGATACCAGAGCCCATGACCGGGAGCAGGATTCTTTTTTCAAAAGACGGTATAGAGAAGATGAAATCGATCGATAGGACATTGGAAATGTATGGACAGTTATCAGCAGGGGCATTGGTATCGCTTACACATAGGCAGGGCTCTCCATGGGATTTATCAGGGCGTGGAGAAGGAACATATCGGAACATAACTGACGGAAATATTCTAAAGGGCCATAATGTGGAAATTCCTTGATGAAATTCTAAAAGGGCCGGAGCAATCCGGCCTTTTTTGTTTGCGAAAGCCCACAGAAAATCTGTGGGCCTTACACTAGGCAAATGGCTGGGCGGTGTATCCAGCATCTCAGGTACTCGTCTATGCGAGTGTGTCGGGAACCATTTCCGACCTCATTTATCCTATACTCTTTTACTTTACACCACTATAACCAATCATTACAACCAATTTCTACATATATTTACAATAAACAACAAGAAGTTCCAGACAAAGTGATAGAGGAAAAGCGGGAGCTTATGCCTTGGGATTTGGTGGACGTTGATAGAAAGGAAGCCCCCAAAAAGTGAAATAGGAGTGAAGTAGCAAAAATGGATGGGGCGTAATAGCAAAGATAAGTGGGGCGTAATAGCGGGCGTAATAGAAACCCATTTTATCCACTTTTTCTCCACTTTCTTTTTTAGGCATTTGTAAAAGTAAGAGATTCAAAGCATCAAAAAAGCCCGAAAACTCGGCGTTTTCAGGCTTTTTGGCGGAGAAGGAGGGATTCGAACCCTCGCGCCGGTACACCCGACCTACTCCCTTAGCAGGGGAGTGTTTTTTGCCTATATATCGGCGTTTTTAGATGGCCTGGGCGTAATAGAGGCGTAATAGAACTATAATTTATCTACAGCAGACAGTATATCGTCTATTTTTATGTGCGTATATCCAAGCGTGGTTTGATACGATCTATGGCCCGATGCTCTCTGAATGATTGCCGGTTGTATACCTGCCCTTGCCATGTTTGTGTTAAACGTATGACGGCAACATCCCGGCGTTAAAGAGGAAACTCCGATGCTCCCCATCGTTTCCTTATATCTTTCATAAAATTGATTTTCACTCAACGGAATTAACCGCTCAGTGCATTTCAATAAAAGTTCAGAAACAATAGGGAGTATCTTTTTTGCAATGGGAATATGCCTTTGCTTTCCTGCGCTTGTCTTGATCCCACATGCCATGTATCTTTCGTTGACATGAATGTCCTTTTTCTTTGCCGACAAAAGTTCTCCGGTCCTCATTCCTGTGTAAATCATGATAAGTGCTCCACCCAATATTACTCTTTCAACAGAATCGACAGGGAAAAGGTTGTAATTTTTCCACATGATAGCTATATCGATATCTGTATATGTTTCTTTTTTCGGTTCTGGGCATTTTGGCAATTTTATATATGACGCATAGTCCTTTTGCACCCAGTCGTTGGCAACTGCATATCGAAATATTTTCCTAAGCAACGCTTTAACATCCCGTTTTGGATAAAAGTCACCAGGGGTTTCGTCAACAATATGTTGCAGATCAGGAATTCTTATATCCGATATATTACGAAACCAGATCGGCCTAATACGACGATATGCAATATCATAGGCCCTTTGTTTATCCTTTGACAGTTTTTCAATATCGACACTTATTATCTTATAGACTTCCTGTATGTTGATGGATTCATAGGATGGTTGGCTTTTCTCCGATTCTAAAAATTTCATGGCATCTTTTTTTGTTGAGAATCCACCCTTTCTTTTGCTGATACGAGAACCATCCATTTTGTATCCAATGGTCCACTCTGCTCTCCATTTCCCATTTTTCATTTTGTATACGGACCCTTGTCCATTTCCTCTTTTTTTAGTGCCCATACGATTCCACCTCCACCAAAATTGTATAAGAACGCTTGCGTCTATGATGGATGCAGATTTTGGTTACTTTCTCATTGCGACAGCGCAAAAGATGATAGGAAATAAGTTTGTTTATTGCGAGTTTTGCTTGTTCATGTGACAATGTTTTTTCCAAACATACATTCGTTCCGGACAACACAGCATCAGCATGCCCATCCAGATCGACAGGCACTACATCAAAATAATATGTATTCATTTTAGCGCTCCTTATACGAACATATGTTCTCTTTTGTGATTCAAGTATACCAGAACTAACTAAAAATGCAATAGACTTTTTGGACCAATTTTATAAAAATAAAAAAGCCCTCGTAAGGGCTTTTGTTATTCTCTTTTATTTGCTTGGAACTAATTTGATTTTTACTCCGTCTATTTTTAAGGTAACCCCTTCTTCTAAAGAAATATTTTTATATTCCTTTTCGTAGAGCTCGTCTTTTTTTACGCCCATAATTGCATTAAGTCCACCGCTGTAAATGTTGTCAGAGGAGACATTTCCGTTACCCGAAACAGCCTGGATATCATACACGCCCGCAGGGAAGTCAGTGCCCGCAACAAAATTTCCGTTAGATAGCTCAATTTCTTCCGTGTTTGGCTGTTCTCTTTTTGATAACGCAGCTCCGGACGCATCCTCAGAATGAATTTTTACTACAACACCACCAGAGATTCTTAATAGCGTATCTTCTGGCAAGGAAATATTTGAATAGCTTTTCTGATACAAATCATCATCTTTTACACCCATGATAGCATTGATTCCACCATCGAACTGGTTGTCCGAGGAAACATTCCCATTACCGGAGACAACTTCAATATCATACGTCCCAGCAGGAAAATCTATACCGGATGTATAATTTCCGCTTCCGAGTTCAGCATCATAAACAATAGATGCAACCGGGGTTGTGGATTCAGTTTGTTGGGATGACTGCTCTTGTTTTTGAGATGACTGTTCTGCTCCCTGTGTTTCTGCGGTTCCTCCTCCTGACATTGCGCCACCAATTCCAGCCAACACAAGAACGGCAATTACCCATACCCACCATTTTTTGTACCAAGCCTTTTTTGTTTGTTCTGCCATTGCAAATCCTCCTGCACAAATTTGTACTCGTTTCCCCCAAACCGAGCCTTTATATATACCGCAAAGCGGTATTATTCCTCATTCAAATCCTTTTGCAATGCTTCTCGATAAGCGGCCAATGCAGCTTCCAGCCATTGTTTCTCCGCTGGATTGACAGGCCCTACATAGTCACCTTTTACCATGATTTTATCTTGAATCTGGATTTTTGGCAACGGGTCATCCGTGCGCCCTAACAAATAGTCTACGGAAACTCCAAGATACTCCGCAATTTTGTCTATATATTTTTTGTACGATTTTGTCTTTCCTGTTTTCCAATCAGTGACAGCAGATTTGTTAATTCCAATATCCTTTGTAAGCTGCTTATCAGTGATATTTCTCCTTTTCATACAAGAGAGAATTTTTTTTACTGTATCATCCATATAAAAATCCTAAAATTTCTAAAATAAATATTGACTTTCTTAAAAATCCAGAATATAATCAACTTGTAAAAAGCACAAAGGGAAAAAGCCCAGCGTGCACATACACCTATCAACAATATACCACAAAGTAGGTGCAAAACCAAGAGTGAAGCGGGATTGGATGAAAGAAAAAAGAAAGGAACTTGGGCTAACGCAAGTACAGCTTTCTGCAAAAGCAAACGTAAGCATTCGTTCCATTTCCCATGCGGAGATGGGAGTAAGAACCCCAAGAGTTCCGATTGCCAAACGGTTGGCATCCGTACTTGGCGTACATTGGACGAAGTTTTATGAAGAACCCTAACGGTTCACAGCAGGATTGTCCGTTCTGCCGACAAGATAGTCAATGGATACATCAAAGAAGTCGGCAAGAGCAATCAAGACATTGGCAGTGGGAATGACTTTTCCATACTCATATTGCTGGTAATTTCGTTCGCTGACGCCAGCGGCCTGTGCCGCTTGTTTCTGGGTAACATGGTTCGCTTTTCTAAACCTTTTAAGCCCTTCGTGAAGAAACATAATTAAACTCCCAAAAAAGCATTGACACGAAATATATATCGTGATAATGTATAAACAGAAATACGAAATATATATCGTGATTTGTAGTGTGAGGTGGTGATGATGAGCACGAAAGAAACGAAACTCAAAATCAAACGGAGACAGGAGGGGCTAACGCAGAAAGAGATTGCGAAAACAGCCAAAGTCTCAGAACGACGCTATCAAGATTATGAGGCTGGTAAAAGCATCCCAAAGGCCGATACAGCCAAGCTGATAGCACTGGCGCTAAACAGTACGGTAGAAGAACTGTTTTAGACACAACAAGAGTACCAAAGAAAAAGAGGTTTTGCAACGGATGTTCCGCTGCAAGAAAAGAATACCAAAGAAAGGAGGCAAAGAGGATGGCAGACCTTGGAAGCATTTTACGGGAAAGCAGGCAGACAGCGCACCTGTCGCAGGAAACAGCGGCAATGCAGAGCTTTTGCGATGTAAGCACGATCCGGCGATATGAAAACGGGAGCGTTTTTCCCTCATGGGACACGATTTGCATGCTGTCCGATGTGTATAGAGATCCGGGTCTAAAGTACCGGGCACAGCAGGAAATGGAGGCATGGCAAGATACCTTTCCTCATGTGGAGTTTGTGCCGCTTCCCATATCGGCGTTGCACCTGATCTCTGCAACAAAGGAAATGAGCGATAACGCCGGTATGCTTGCAGAAATCTTGGCAGACGGGAAGATCGGCGCGGATGAACTAGAGGAATGGGAACAGGTACTGCATTCAGTGGAAGAACAGATTGTGGCCTGTACCCAGGTCTTGGAGGCGGGAGCGGATGGCAAATGACATTAGAGGAAATCAAGGCTATACCAGATGATTGGATCACGGTGGAACAGATGGCAGATTTTCTTAAATGCGATGAACAGGCGCTTCGGATGCAGGCAAAGAAAGACAGGGAAAGTATCGATTATCTAGGCCCTGTAACGATAGGAAAACGAACAAAGTTTTGGAAGCCTGCCGTAGTAACACATTTTGAAAGGCTGAAAGGCGCATGAAAATCAAAGCAACAAGAACAGCATGCGGACTGACGCAAAAGGCACTTGTGGAGATTATCGGGCAAAGCGGGGTAAAGCTGGACAAGCCAGCATATTCCAAGATAGAAACCGGCGCGGCATTGCCGACGGTAGAGCAGCTTCGGGCGATGTGCCAAGCCATGGGATGCAAGCCGCTTGACCTGTACACGGAACCAGAAATCGACCTGATCCATTGCATGGACGGTGAGCTCGCGCCTAAGACGGCGAAAAAGGACGGACATAGGATTAAACGCAAAGCGACTTTCCGCGTTCCTGAATGGTGTTGCAAGTGGCTGGAACCGCAAATGCTGCAAGAGCTGGGTTACACAACGGCACAGCAATGGTTTTTAGACATGGTACGGCGCACGCAAGTGCGGTATGAACGACGGTTGAAACGCGCGGAACGAAACCGGCAGCGAACCGTATGCCCGCACTGCGGCGCACCGATAGAAAACGGCACACAATGCAGCTGTGAGCTGAGCGCATAACGGTAAAACGAGAGCCTGCCTTAAGCGGCGCTCCAATCCTTTAAAAACACTCCAAAAAAATAGAATAAACGTCTGGTCTCGGCCGCACAGACAACCAATATGTACGGAGTGCCGCGCAAGGTGGGTTCTCGGGAAAGGAAGCAATGGCAAACTACGAATATTACGATCCGAAACCAAAGCGGAAACGGATCACGATTCCACAGAACAAAACGAACACACAGTACGGCAAGGACAAGCAAATTCAGGGGTATTTGCGGGAGGCAAACAAAAAGAAAGGACAGGCATGATGAAATTTTATGAATATAGAGAGGAAATCCCTAAAAACAAAACACGCATTGGAAAAGAAAGATTAACGCTTCTTTGGAGCTTTGTGAACAGTGGATACAAGATTGCCAAGGTCGATTTTCAGCCGGAATATAAAAGCGCAAATTCCGCTTATGCAACATTAAGAAGAGTCATTGAAAAAAACAATATTCCAATGAAAGTGCAAATGGTAAAAGGCAATCTGTTCCTTGTAAGGTGTGAGGAAAACAATGAAACGAAAAATTGAAACCTACAGCGACGCCTGGTTCTACTGGGTAGGAGCGATAACAATCGCAGGATTTACCTTGTTCCGCTGGGGGGCCTGGATGGTATGGGCGGTGATGAGATGAAAACGGACAAAAGAAAAACCGCGCAAGCAGCGGCAACTGCAAAACGCGGCAAAACAAAAAAACCTACTAACAATATACCACAGAAAGGAAGCGTGTGCAAGGGTGACAGCATGGAATGACCCGTTTGGAGAGCGCATCCGGGCAAACGTGCGGCAATGCGACAAATGCGGCGCAGAACTGGACGAGGGAGACAACGCCTACTTTACCGGGCTTGACATGCTGTGCCTGGACTGTGCAGAGGCGGAAGCCAAGGCACAGGCGCAGCAAGACACCGTGGAAACAATACAAACGCGGTTTCATGCGATGGAGCAGCGCGGATTGACACGGCGGGATATAGATGCCCTGTACGACCTATTGCAGGATGTGATGGGCGATGAGGAGAGCGCGATCGAGGACAACCTGGCGGATATGCGGGTGATCCTGGACGAATGGGGGGAAGGGTATGTGGCTTGAATGCTGGATAGAGTGCGACGTGTGCCACCAGGCCATGGAGCTTTCACACGTCATACAGCTGCCGGACGGCAGCTATGTGTGTGACGAGTGTATGGACGATCGGAGGATATGACATGGAAGAAACCAGAGAATCGTTTGTCATAGACAGCGACGAAAAAGCGGACTGGGCGGTTCGGAAGATCAAGGAGCATATGACGGACGCAGAGCGATGGGAAGCGTTTTACAAGGAACAGGCGCAAAAAATCAAGATGTCTGCACAGCAGAGCATTGAATATCTGAGCATGGGCCTGTACAGCTACTTTGCCACGGTTCCGCACAGGGAAACCAAAACACAGGAAAAGTACAAGCTGCCCAGCGGGGAATTGGTACTGATGAAGGAAAAGGAGGACTTTGAGAGGGACAATGAATCGCTGTTGCAGTGGTGCAAAGCAAGTCACCCGGAGCTAGTGCGCATGAAAGAGGAGCCGGACTGGAACGCGGTCAAGGCGTACATCAAGGAAACCGGAGAGCTGCCGGAGGGCGTAACGCCGATCCAAAAGCCGCCGGAATTTAAGGTGAGGTGAAGGAAATGCCGTTCAATCCATCAGAGCATATGATCAAGTTGAAGGGCAGGGATTACCTGCAGGTGATGTGGCGTCTGTGCTGGTTCCGAGAGGAAAAGCCGGGCTGGTGCATAGACACACAGCTTGTCAGCCACGAGGGGGACAATGCGGTGTTCTGCGCCAAGATATTGGACGAGGAAGGAGTCATGAAATCCTCCGGCTATGGCAGCGAAAGCAAGAGGGACTTTGCCGATTACCTGGAAAAAGCGGAAACCAAGGCAGTGGGCAGAGCGCTTGCGATGCTGGGCTACGGCACACAGTTTGCCCCAGATTTGGACGAAGGCGAGAGGATCGTAGACAGCCCGGTACAAAGGCAGCCAGTCCAAGGAGAAACCCTGCCCACGTACATACCAAAAAAAGCGACCAAAGCCCAGCTCAAACAAATCCAGGAAGCGGCAGGCGGGGACATAGAGCTGGTCAAGCATGTATTGGGGCTGTTCGGCTATCAAAGCAGCAAGGATGTGGAAGGGGAAAAGGTACAAGCCATCCTCGGCGCCATCCGGCAGAAGGTGGGGGCATAGCATATGGACATCATGCAGGAAATGTCCACGCTGCGCGTCATGCTGGACAGGGCGGTCACAGAAGCCAAGGAACGAGGTAAGACACTTGCAAAATGCGAGCACGATTACCGGGTCGCCAAAGCGAAATACATATTGCAGCAGCGCACAGAGGGCACGCCTGTCACCATCCTTGCAGACCTAGCCAAGGGGGAGGAACACATCGCCCGTCTGTGCATGGAACGGGACATCGCCCAAACGCTGTACGACAGCAGCAAGGAAGCGATCAACAGCTACAAATTACAGATCAGGATCGTACAGGAACAGATACAGAGGGAGTGGAACCAGGCTTGAAGGCAGCGAGAACCAAAGCGATTGGCATCTCTCCGTCAGTGAAAAGGAAGGTATGGGCCAGAGACAAGGAGCGCTGCATATTTTGCCAAAGCCCCTATGCGGCTCCGGAAGCGCATTACATCCGGCGGAGCCAAGGGGGCCTTGGCACAGAACAGAATATTTTCACAGCGTGCAGGCGGTGCCACAGAAGGTTTGACGAAGGAACAAAAGAACAACGGGAACAGATGAAGCGCTGGGCCAAATCCTACCTGCAAAGCAAATATACGGACTGGAAGGAAG
>ERZ773108.1399-NODE-1399-length-24277-cov-6.074932_pt1 | contig 24277 bp, 19 predicted proteins | sample MGYA00580570_ERZ773108 | MGnify/ENA primary metagenome ERZ773108 (study PRJEB29015, sample SAMEA2737840) | human gut metagenome | biome: human gut; feature: human-associated habitat; material: faeces | place: China | collected 2012 ...
TTAGCATAAGCTTTTTTCTTACATTGTTCAATTTTCAAGGTACATCTCGCTCCCGTCGTTCTCGGCGACAGCTTGTTTATTATAACTCAGCCTTTCGGCTTTGTCAAGAACTTTTTTCAAATTCTTTTGGAATTTTTTAAGTTCTCATTCTCAAGTTGTCTGCCGCTCTCTCGGGCGCTTGACTAATATAGCACCGGAAACGACTTATGTCAACACTTTTTTTCCAATTTCTGCAATCTTTTTTCCGGTTTCTTTCCTCGTCTAAATATTGTGCTCAGAACCGGTTATAATACCCAATATGTATACGCCACGTTCATTAAAGGCCGAGTCTCCGCACCGGCGCTCTTTACCAGAATACAAATCAATATTGTCATCGGACTCTCTTAAAGCCATCTTTTCCGACTGCGGCGACTTTGAAGCGCGCGAACTTAGCTTTGGTCTTCGCGGCGGGATAAAGATAACCGCTTGCTGGCTCGACGGCATTGTCTCCGGCAGCGAAGTCACCGAGGGGATCATCCGTCCGTTCACGGAGCTTCTGCGCTCCGCAGGTGTCCAGACCGAGCAGGACTGCATCTCGCAGGTGATGTCCGGCGCGGTGTACAGTCACTCAGCAAAGCGGCGGGACACGCTTGACGATGTTGTCGACGCTCTCACGCATGGCTTCTGCGCGCTTATATTCGACGGCGCGGCGCAGGCGGTATGCTTCGAGGTCAAGACAAGCAACACACGCTCTGTATCCGAGCCGACTCTCGAAAAATCCATCAAGGGCGCGAAAGACTCTTTCGTCGAAACTCTGCGTACCAATACCGCGCTCGTCCGGAAACGGATTTGCTCGCCGAAGCTCAAGGTCATTGAGAGCAGCATCGGCCGCAAATCGCACACGAAGCTTGCCATCATGTTCGTCGACGGCGTGGCCTCGCCAGACACCGTCCGTGAGCTTGCCTCACGGCTCGACGCGCTCGACGTCGACGCTCTCCTCGCAACGGGTACGCTCGAAGAATATATAGTAGACGCGCCGCGCTCGCCCTTTCCGCAGCTTCTGCACACCGAGCGCCCAGACCGCTTCGCGATGTACCTGATGGACGGGCGCGTCGGCATACTCATTGACGGGCTGCCGATCGGCCTTGCCCTGCCGGTGACGCTCGCGGAGTTCATGAAGGTGACTGGCGACGCGAGCAACAATTATCTCGTCGCGACGGTGCTCACCGTGCTGCGGTACTTTGCGCTCTTTCTCAGCATCTTTCTCCCGGCGCTCTATGTCGCGATCGCAATGTACCACCAGGAGATGATCCCGACGCCGCTGCTGCTGTCGATCATTGAAGCGAAACAGAACGTCCCGTTCTCCACGGCGCTGGAGATCATGGGCATGCTCATTTCATTTGAGCTGCTTCAGGAGGCGGGTCTGCGCCTGCCGAACCCGATAGGTGACACGGTGTCCATCATCGGCGCGCTGATAGTCGGCCAGTCGGCGGTCGAGGCGCAGGTCGTTTCGCCCATAGCAATAATCGTCGTTGCGGTCTCCGGGATTGCGGGCTACACCCTGCCGAGTCAGGACTTCGGCTCGGCGATACGGCTGCTGCGCTTCGCGCTCGTCATCGCGTCGATACTCGCGGGCTTCTTCGGTGTGGGCGCGGCGCTGTGTCTGCTGACGCTGCACCTTGCGGACATCGACAGCTTTGGTGTGGACTATACCGCGCCACTAAGCGACGGCGAGCCGTCCCCGCTCCGGCGGCTTCTGCTGCAAAAGCCGAAGCCCCTCAACAAGTTCCGCGACCCGCACCTCAAAACTCCGGATAAAAGGCGGCAGAAATGAAAAAAGCGATCTGCGTTATCCTTGCGCTTGCGTCCGCGTTTACGCTCACGGGCTGCACAAGCGTGTACTCAAACTTCAAAGAGATAGAGCAGCTGCTCGTCATTCAGGACATGGGGCTCGACAAGCAGGGCGGAGGCGTGCTGCTGTCGCTGTGTTCGGCATCGGACGAGAGCACCGGTGACGTGCCCAAGCGGCTCTACGGCACCGGTGACTCGATCACCACGGCGCTTGAGCATATCTATAACTATTCCTTTGAGGATATTATTTTCTGTTCCCACATCAGTCATGTGCTCATCGGAGAAAAAGCCGCCGAGAGCGGAATAGACGACTATCTGTCCTACATCTGCCGTTCCCCGATAATGCGCCTTGATATCCCGCTCTTCGTCGTCAAGGGCAGCACGGCGCAGGACGCGGTGCTCAAGGTCGGCGACGGGAGCCGCGGCATTGTCGAGATCATGGACTCCGTTGAGATTAGCGTCTGCCGCCTCGGCAACAGCAGTCTCTATACCGCGGCCGAGACGGTGCGCAACCTCGACCGCTGCGGCAGCTCCCTGATATGCGCGGTGGAGCTGGCCGAGCCGCTCGAAAGCGACAGCGGCGCACCGGCCGGCGACAGTCCGTCCTCCTCAGAAGACGAAGGTTCCGCCGCGCAGGATGAAGGCGGCAGCAAGCTGACAGCCGTCGTCTACGGCTACGCGGTCATCCGCGACGGTAAGCTCTGCAAGTTTCTCGACCGCGACGAGGCTATCGCAGTCGGCTTTCTCACAAACAAGGTCGGGCTCACGAACGTCACCGTGCGCGACAGGCACGGCTCCCTCGTCGTGCTTGAAATAGATTCAGGCGGCAGCGAAGTTACGCCCGTCTGGTCCGGCTCGGGCGAGCTGACAGGGCTGAACATCGCCGTGGATGTGCGCGCCTCGATCGTCGAGGTCAGCGGCAGCTCCGACACGCGCAGTGCGGAATACACCGATCACATCACGGCGCAGCTTGAAGCGCTGATATCCGACTATGTGAGCCGCGTCATGCTCACCTCGCGCGAGCTGCGTTCGGATTTTCTCTGTCTCGCCCAGACGGTCGAGCGCGACGATCCATCGGCCTTCCGCATGCTGCCGCAGAGCTTCCCCGACCTTCTCCCCTCTCTCGAGCTTCAGATCAGCGTAAGCGGACAGCTCTCGCACACCAACGACGTGAGGGATTTTTAATGGAGGGACTGATATGAACTCCGACAACAGATTCAACCGGCGGCAGCAGCTCGCCCTCGGCACGGTCATCATGCTCTCGCCCGCCCTGCGCCTTTTCCCGTCGCAGAGCGTCATTATGGCCGGGCGCGCAAGCTGGCTGTGCGCTGCGGCCGCCGTCCCGCTCCTTCTCGCGTGGCTGTATTTTATGAGCAGCTTCATGTCCCACCGGCAGAGCGGTGAAGGGCTGCCCGAGTTCATCCTGCGCACGCTCGGCCCCATCGCCGGTAAGATCACCCTCGCCGTGCTGAGCCTATGGTTTCTGATATACGGCGGCTTTGTGCTGCGCTCCGGGGCTGACAGATTCATCGTTACCATCTACCCAAGCAGCGGCCCCGCCGCGTTCTCGGTCACGATGGGGCTCATCGCGCTTGCCGCGGTGCTGAAGAAGCCGCGCACGATGGTGCGCTTCGCGCGCATAGTAAAGCCCGTACTTATGGGCGTCTTGTTTCTGGTGGCGTTCTTTTCGCTGTTCTCGCTCGATTTCTCCAATCTCCTGCCGGTCACGGTGCATGATGTTATGCCCGTCATGCGCGGTTCGGTCATGGCCGTCGATATTGTTGCGAGCGCCGTATTTTATATATGTATGCTCGAGGGCGGCTGCACCGACAGCAGCGCCGGGCACTTCGGCGCGTTTTCACGCTGGCTCACCGGCTCCTGCCTGCTGCTGACGATGCTCAGCGTGATAATCGTCGGTTCCTTCGGCGCGGATCTGTGTGTGCGTCTGACAAAGCCATTCTTCGCCCTGGTGCGCAACCTCGTGTTCTTCAAGACCGTGGAGCGCGTAGAAGCACTCGTCGTGATGCTCTGGATCTTTCCGGACTTTCTGCTCGTCTCCGCCGTGCTCTACTCCGCGCAGTACTGCCTGCGGCTCATCTTCGGGAAGGACCCGACATATAACGGCGAGCGCCTGACCGACTTCTCCGGCGGGCGCTGGGTGATATGGCTCTGCTGCGCCGTGTGCGTCGCAGCGTCCCTGTTCATCGCGCCGACTCCCGCTTCGCTCGATTTCTGGTCGGCGACGATCGTCCCCTACGTGAGCCTTGCCATCTTCTTTGTGCTCCTCCCGCTTGTGTACGCCGCGGGACGCATGAGAAAAAGCATATAAGCAGCACCGCCTGAGAGCGCGAAACTCTCAGGCGGTGCATTATTATATATAGGTAGGTGTTTTACTTTATGAAGTCCGCAAGCTCTATCTGCGCAAATCCGGGGACATACTCAAGCTTCGTCTCGCCGAGGACAGCCTCCATGCGCTCCGCGTAATCGGCGTTCGCCCAGTATTTTCTTGCAGTCATCGGGGTGTTCTGGGAGGTGTAGTCGATAACGCTGTCAGGATCGTCCGGCAGGCGGAGAATGATATGGTAGCCGTAGTCGGACTGCACGGGCTCGGAAACCTCGTATGCCTCCAGCGCCTTTACCGCGTTCTCAAACTCCGGCACCATTTTGCCCTCAGTGAAAGTGTAGCCGTCGGGATAGGTGGTCTTGCCGGTATCTTCGCAGTATTCCTCCTTGAGCTCGGCAAAGCGCTTCATAAGCTCGCTCTGGTCGGTTATCGCTGCAAGCTCCTTGTATATCTCGTCGGCCTTGGCCTTCTTGTCCGCCTTGTCCGCATCGCTCAGCTCCTCGCCGGTGGACGGATCCTTCGTCATAATGAGGATGTGGTTTGCGGACATATAGCCGTTTTCCTTGAGGTAGCTGAGTGCGTCCTCATCGGAGACAAGCTCGGAATCCTCACCGTAGAGCGCCTTGAAGTTCTCCTGATACTTGATGTTTGAGAGCGTCATAAGCTCGTAGGCGTCCATGGTCAGGTTCATCTCGCCGAGCTTCTCGACAAGATCATCCTCAGTCGCCCCCTCGCCGCAGATGCTCGCGGTATCGGTCTTCTTCTGCTCAGCAAGTCGATCCGCCAGCGCCGTCTCGTCAAGCTTTATCCCGTTTTTCTCCGTAAAGGCTTCTATCGCGGCAAACTGCTTGATCGTGTTTTCAGCGCTCTGCACGGCGTACTGCGCAAAGGTCGTGCCCGAATCATCCATGCTGTCGCTCCAGCCTGCGCTCATACCGTAGTACATTGCCATCTGGGAGAAATAGTTCTCTATCTGCTTTGCGTTCATGTAGAGCCAGCCGTAGTACTCGCCCCATGTGACCTCGCGCCCGTTCACCGTGGCGACGACCTCGTCGTCGGCATGGATAGCGCGCAGCGTGTCATAGTCCAGCGCCGGAGTTTCGACGGCAGCAGTCTCCCGTACAGGAGTCTCCGTTGTCTCGGCGGGTGATGCCTCGCCGGTGCTGTCAACGCTGCCGCAGCCAGCCGCGAACGAGAAGGCCAGGCACACTACAATTATCAGTGCTATCAGTTTTTTCATATTATTCTCCGTATCATTGTTATTTTATGCTGATTTATTCTGCTTTCAATAATAACTCAGTCAATCATTTTGTCAAGTGCTTTGTTCGGCGGTTTGTCCGCAGGCCGCCCAATCGGCGGCAAAGCTGCGCGCCTCGTCGATAACGCGGTTCTTGTTCTTTATCTTCAGGCTGAGACATGGCTTCGACCCGGCCTCCACGCGCAGGCGGTTCTTGTATTCCTCCCTCGCGTAAAGCGCCGATACCTTTTCCATGTCAAAATCACTCAGGGTAAAGCGCAGTGTCCCCTGCTTCTGAGAGATGTCGGTTATCCCGGCGCGCCCCGCTTCGCCGCGCAGCAGCGCCACATGGATAAGTGCATTGACGCCCGGCGGCGTCTCGCCGAAGCGGTCGATGAGCTCGTCTGTCAGGTCGTCCGCCTCCTCCTCGGTGCGGATGAGCGCGATGCGCCGGTAGATATCCATGCGCTGCTCAGGCGAGGAAATGTACCTGTCCGGTATGTTTGCCGCGACGGCGAGGTCGGCGGAGCATTCCGCGCGCGCCGGCACCTCTATGCCGCGCGCTTCGAGCACCGCTTCGCTCAAAAGCTTCATATACATATCATAGCCGACGTCGATCATGTGCCCCGACTGCTCCGCACCTAAGAGATTGCCCGCACCGCGTATCTCAAGGTCGCGCATGGCGATCTTGATACCGGAGCCGAACTGCGCGAAATCGCGTATCGCGTTGAGGCGCTTCTCCGCGACCTCCGTGAGCACCTTGTCGCGCCGAAAGGTCAGATATGCCGAGGCACTGCGTGTCGAGCGGCCGACGCGCCCGCGGATCTGGTGCAGCTGTGCAAGGCCGAGCTTGTCGGCGTCCTCGATTATGAGCGTGTTCACGTTCGGTATGTCTATGCCCGTCTCGATGATCGTCGTGCAGACGAGCACCTGCACCTCGCCGGAGACCACGCGCTCCATCACGTTCGAGAGCATAGCCTTGTCCATCTGCCCGTGCGCAACGGCGATGGTCACATCGTCGAGCAGCTCATGCAGCCTTTTCGTCGTGCGCTCTATATCCTCGACGCGGTTGTGCAGGTAATATACCTGCCCGCCGCGCTGGAGCTCGCGGCGTATCGCGTCGGCGATAACGCCCCAGTCGTGCTCCATGACGTAGGTCTGCACCGGGAGCCTGTCCTCAGGCGGCTCTTCGATGGTGGACATATCGCGTATGCCGCTCATCGCCATGTTCAGCGTGCGCGGTATCGGCGTTGCGGAGAGCGTCAGCACGTCGACCCCGCGGCTCATCTCCTTGATGTGCTCCTTGTGCGTCACGCCGAAGCGCTGCTCCTCGTCCACGACGAGCAGGCCGAGATCCTTGAACTTCACGTCCTTGCGCAGGAGCTTGTGCGTGCCGATGACAAGGTCGCACTTTCCCGAAGCGAGGTCTGCGAGCAGTCTTGTCGTCTGCGCGCCGGTCTGGAAGCGGCTCAGTACGCCGATGTTCACCGGGAAGCCGAAGAACCTCTGCAGCGCCGTCTGATAATGCTGCTGGGCAAGCACTGTCGTCGGCACAAGTATCGCCGCCTGCTTGCCGTCGAGCACGCACTTCATCACCGCGCGCATTGCGACCTCGGTCTTGCCGAAGCCGACGTCTCCGCACAGCAGTCTGTCCATCGGCACGGAGGACTCCATGTCCCCCTTTATCTCCGCCGTGCAGCGCAGCTGATCGTCCGTCTCCGTGTAGCCGAAGTTCTCCTCGAACTCGCGCTGCCACTCGCTGTCCGGCGCAAAGGCGTGCCCCGGCAGACGCTGGCGCTCGGCATAAAGGGCGATGAGCTTTTTCGCCATGTCCTTCGCGGCGCTCTTTGCGCGGCTGCGGGTCTTCACCCAATCGCTGCCGCCCATCTTTGAGAGCTTGACGGGCTTCTCCTCGCCCCCGCCCGTGTACTTTGACACAAGGTCGAGCTGCGTCGCGGGAACGTACAGCGTGTCCGTCCCGGCATAGTTTATTTTTATATAGTCCTTTTCAAAGCCGTCCACCTGCATCTTTATGATACCGGCAAACTTACCGATACCGTGGTTTTCGTGGACGACATAGTCGCCTATCGAGAGGTCGGCGCAGGAATTGATGCGCTGACGGTTCGGCGGCAGCTTCTTTACCGTGCCCGCCTTGCGCCCGTGGCCGCGCAGCAGCTGCGAGTCCGTAAGTATCGCGAGGCGCAGCGCCGGGTACTCTATGCCCGCAGATATTGCGCCTATCGCGATGGAGCAGCGCCCCGGATCAGGCAGCTTTTTAAGCTCCGTGTATATGATCGCGGGTATGTTTTTCTTCCCGAAGAGCTCCTGCAATACCTTCGCGCGCCGCTCATCGCCTGCGAGGACGACGACCCGGTACTCCTGTTTTAAGTACGCCTCAACATCGTCCGCCGCGGCCTGCGCGTTGCCGCCGTATGACGGCAGCTGCTTTGCAGAAATGCTCGTGAGCGTTTTCGGCGCAACGGGGCAGCGGCCTGTCGTAAAGGAATCGGCCATGTACACCGGCCATTCGGGCAGGGTCTTGAAAAACTTATCCGTCCCTAGCCTGAAGCTGTCCGCCCCCGCGGCGATAAGTCCGCGGCGCTGAAGCTCCGCGATGTCCGCGCCGAGCTGCTTTTCATAGTCGCGCAGCTTTTCGGCGCAGTGGTTCGGCTGGTCGAGGAACACGAAAGCGTCTGGCGGGATGTAGTCCGCCGCGCAGGCCATCGGGTATATCATCGGCAGGTACCTGTCCGCGTCCGATATCAGTATGCCCTGGCTGAGTCTTTCAGCGTCCGCGCGCATGTTCGCCGCGAGGGTCGATGCCGTCTCGCTGCTGCGGCGCTTTGAGTAGTTCAGCGCGAATTTTTCTATCTCCCCGCACAGCGCCGGTATGCCGCCCTCGGCAAGAGACGGCAGCGCCTCCGTCGCCGGAAGTATCACGCACTCGTCCATGTGCTCCGTGCGGCGCTGGCTCGATATCTCAAAGTGCGCCATCGAATCTATATCGTCGCCCCAGAACTCTATACGCACAGGCTCCGTATCGTGCGGCGAGAAGAAATCGAGAATGCCGCCGCGCCGCGCGTACTGGCCGGGGCCTTCGACCTGCTCCGTGCGCGAGTACCCGCAGCTGATGAGCGCCGTCTCCACCTCATCGGGCGGGTATGTGCCGCCGTCCTTTATCTCAAACGCGGCTTTAAGAAGTGCCGCCGGCGGCAGCGTCCTCTGCACAAAGCCCGAGACGGACGCGGCGCACACGCGGCTCTCGCCCTTGGCGAGCTTATAGAGCGTCGATATCCTCCGCTGCTCCGCCTGACGCGACGCGGCCTCGGCGGGGTAGAATATAAACTCGCGCATCAGGAGCGTGTCGGCCTCTATGCCGAGCATGGCGTGCAGGTCGCGCGCGAAGCTCTCGGCGGCCGTGTCGTCCTGACACAGGACGAAGAGCGGGCGGTCGAGCTTATTGTAAAGCGCCGCGGCGAGGTTTGCCCTGTGTACCGGCGAAAGCCCGGAAACGAGCGCAGGAAGCCCTCCGCTCTCCAGCAGCGAGGGGAGGGCGGCGGCTTCCTTGTGTTCAAGTATTTGGTTTATAAGAATATCCATATCGCCGGTATTATAGCATTCCGGCGCTGTAAATTCAACGGGAAAGCGGTAATGTTAAAGTTAGTTAACAATCATAAAAAATGCCACATTCATGAGAACGCGGCATTCTGTTAGATTATTCCTCGTAATTCTTCAGCGCATATTCTATACACTGATTGACGATTTTGTTGAAGGATACACCTGTCTTCATGTTGATCTCATTTATCTTATCAAACGTTTCTGTTTTCATTCTTATCGTTCTGCTGATAGATGAGATTTTTTCGTCTTTTGTATCGATTTTGAAGCCTTCCACATTATCGCCCCCTTGTGTACTCTATTGTAATTGCAACAAGGTTGATATATAATGTACATGTTTGCAATCATAATTTGTGTACAAAGGAGCTTTACTATGTATAAGAAAATGTACCTGACTCTATTTAACGCCATAACCGACGCGCTTGAACACATTGATGCGGATTCTCCCGCTGCAAAAATTCTTATTGCTGCACAGCAAAAGACCGAGGAAATTTACATCTCGCAGGAGGATGACACTGACTGAGGGCTGCACCCTTGGCATTTGTTTTTCTTATGCGGCCTTTTCGCAGTGTTTCACTGCCGGTCACTCCGTGGGCATACTTTCTGTATGAACAGAAAGTATGCAAAGAATCACAAAAGGGGCGGGGATTGCGTTTTCCCCGCCCCTTTTGAATCCCCACCCTTGAACCGCCGAAGAGAAACCGTGCGCGGTTTCCCTTCGATTCCTTCCAAGGATGGCAAAGCTTCGGCTAACCAGCGTCGTTTTTTGTACCAAGTTTATTTTTGCAAAAAAGTCTGTCGGCAATGTTAAGCATTGCACCAACCTCAGGGGGTTCCAGAAGGGGGATCGCAATCCCACTTCTGTCGTTGCGGGTGAGGGTTCACAGGGAGAGGGGGAGTCGAAACACCCTCTCCCTGTGCGTGTCTTTGGTGACTTTCTCCACGTCGAGAAAGTCACCCCGCGGAGCGACCGGCAGTGCGACACTGCGAAAAACCGTGTCTCAAACGCTGCAATGCCCAGTCCACGGCATGTCCCCCGCATCCCCCATCAAAAACGCAAAACCTGCTTCCGCGCAAAACAGAAGCAGGTTTGTTGTTTTTACTTCACCGGTTTTATATCCAGCATTTTCTCCATCGTGAACACGGTGAGAAAGCGCGAATAGAAGTCCGGAATGATCCTCTGCGCCACCGGCGTTATATCGGTCTTTCCCTTTATCTGCTTCACAAGCAGATTCGCCTTGACGCCGCTTATCGTGTAGTTGCTCTCGATCTCCTCATAGCCGAAGCGGTTGAAGAATTTGCGCAGCTTCCTGAGCCTGTCGGGATCCGGATCCTCAAACTCCGTCAGCTCCGCGATGATCCCCTGCTTGTCGGCATAGCGCTTGTTTATCAGGCGCATGATCTGTATTCCAAGCCCCTGACCGCGGCACCACGGCATGACTGCCAGATACTTCAGCAGCACATATCCGTAAAGGTTCTTCGTCGCGACGAGCGCATAGCCCGCGTCCATGCCGCTGTCCTCATCGTAGGCGATCAGCAGCTCAAGCGAGCCGTTCATCATGCCCTTGTGGATCGCGATCTTCGGCAGCAGCTCCTCGCTGTCAAAGTCCATTTCGATCAGGGTAAAATAGCGCTCAAGGTCTCTGTGTCCGCCCTTTTTAATGTTCAGCATTGTCGTTCCCCCCACTATGTTTATCCAAGGACTGTGCTCTGCACAGCTCGGCGTATGCTCCGTTCTTCGCCATAAGCTCGTCATGGCTGCCCATTTCGATGATATGTTCATCCTCGATAACAGCTATTCTGTCGGCATTGCGCACGGTCGAGAGCCGGTGCGCGATGATTATCGTCGTGCGCCCCTCGCTGAGCTTGTCGAAGGCGTTCTGTATCCTCTGCTCCGTCACGGTGTCGAGCGCGCTTGTCGCCTCGTCGAGTATGAGTATCTTCGGGTTCTTGAGGAAAACGCGGGCGATGGATATGCGCTGCTTCTGCCCGCCGGAGAGCATCACTCCCCGCTCGCCGATATAAGTATCGTAGCCGTCGGGCATTTCCATGATCTCGCTGTGTATCTCGGCTCTGACCGCCGCGGCGACGATTTCCTCGTCCGTCGCGTCCGGCCGGCCGTAGCGGATGTTCTCGCGTATCGTCCCGGCGAACATGAACACATCCTGCTGTATCATGCCGATGTTTTTCCTCAGGCTCGCCTGTGTCACATCGCGCACGTCCGTCCCGTCGACCGTCACGCTGCCTGAGCTCACGTCGTAGAAACGCGGCAGAAGCTGGCACAGCGTCGTCTTGCCGCCGCCCGAGGGACCGACTACCGCAAGGCTCTGTCCCGGCTCGATGCGGAAGCTCACGTTTTCAAGCACCGGCACACCATTTCCGTAGTCGAAGCAGACGTCCTTGTATTCTATCTCGCCGCGGACGCTGTCCAGGACCTTAGCGTCGGGCTTATCCTTCACTGTCGGCTCAGTGCGCATGACCTCAAGGAAGCGCTCAAAGCCCGCCGCGCCCTGCATATAGGTCTCTGAGAACTGCACAAGGCGCTTCACCGGGGATATGAAAGTGGAGACATAGAGCGTAAATGTGATGAGGTCTATGTAATTCATATCTCCGCGCATGATGAGCAGCCCGCCGAAAGCGACTATTGCGACCTGCATGATGCTTGTCGTAAACTCCATGCCGCTCATGTACATGCCCATTGCCTTGTAGTAGTTCACCTTCGCGCCGCGGAAGAGGTCATTTGCCTTGTCGAATTTATTGTTCTCCTGATCCTCATTGGCAAAGGCCTTCGCCGTGCGGATACCGGATATGCTGCTCTCGATGGCGGAATATATCTCCGCCGTCTTGCGCTTGACCTCGACATTTGCCCGCCTCATGCTCCCGCGCTGCGACAGCGTGAACCACAGGCCGAGCGGCAGAATTATCGTCAGCACCAGCGCGAGCCGCCACTCCATCGTGAACATCACTGCCAGCGCTCCGAGTATCGTCAGCGCGCAGATCAATATGTTTTCCGGGCCGTGGTGTGCAAGCTCCGTCACCTCGAACAGGTCGCTCGTGATATGGCTCATCAGCGCGCCCGTGCGGTTCTTGTCATAGAAGCTGCACGAAAGATCCTGCATGTGCGAGAAAACGTCCTTGCGCATGTCCGCTTCGACAAGCACGCCCATCCTGTGCCCGATGACCGTTATCACGTAGTACAGCACGCCCTTGAGCACATATGCCAGCGCCATGATGAGCATGATGATAAAGAATGTCCTGTACAAATTCTGCGGCAGCAGCGTTTTCATCGACTGCCTTGACACGTACGGGAAAACAAGGTCAATCACCGATACCAGCACCGCGCAGACCATGTCTATCGCGAAGAGCTTTTTCTGCCCGGCGATATATGATATAAAGACCTTTATCGGTTTGTCGTTATAGTTCTTTTTCATTTTGCTCCGCTTGCATATCTGTCCCTCTGCTCCACGGCAAGCGCGTCGCAGCGGTTGTTGTATTCGTTGTCGGCGTGTCCCTTTACCCAGTGGTAGTGCATCTCGTGCTTTTCGCACAGCTCAAGCAGCTGCGCCCATAGGTCTGGGTTGAGCGCGGGTTTTTTATCGGACTTCACCCAGCCGCGCGCGCGCCATGAGCGCGCCCAGCCCTTTTCAAGCGCGTCAATGACATATTTTGAATCCGAGTACAGCTCCACAGCGCAGCTCTCCTTGAGCGCCGAGAGCGCGGAGATCACGCCTGTCAGCTCCATGCGGTTGTTTGTCGTCTGCGCAGCGCCGCCGGAAAGCTCCTTCTCAACGCCGTTATAGCGCAGTATCGCCCCCCAGCCGCCGGGGCCTGGGTTGCCGCTGCATGCACCATCGGTGTAAATTGTAACTGTTTTCATTCGTCAAAGATCATCCGGGATGTCCATCCGCGCGTATCTCTCGCGCATGAACTTATATTCGTCGCGGTCGATAATGCCGTTTTTCAGGAAGCTGTCGAGCTGCGCATAATACTTCTCCCTGCCGCGCAGAGTGTTCACGCACTCACTGCCGTCGGAATGGAGGTGTATCTCCGGAACGAAGCTTATGTGCCGTCCCTCGCTGTGCGGCTGTTCGGCGCTCCCCCGTGCCGCAGCCGCGGCCTTAGGTTTCATTTTGCGCACCAGAAGCACCGCGATAGCGATAATGACCGCGATGAATATCAGGATGCCCAAGCCCTCGGCAGAGTCCGCGAACTCCACAAGGAAGACTATTACTATCGCGGCAATGACGCCGAGCGGATTATATTTATTCTTTCTTCTGTCATTATTCACGCCGGTTCTCCTTTACACGTTCGCCGTCGTTTATTCTTCGCCGCTTCCCTCGGGCGCTTCCTCGGCTTCAGCTTCTTCCGCTTCGTCCTCACCCTGCTCTCTCTCGGTGCGCTCTATGGAGATCACACGGCTGCCCTCGGCAAGACGCATGATGCGCACGCCCTGAGTCGAGCGTCCGAGCACAGAGATGTGGTCTACCGCCATGCGGATTATCGTACCGTCGTCGCTGATGACAAGGATGTCCTCGCCGGGGTTCACCATCTTCACATCGGCAATGCCGCCGGTCTTGTCTGTGACCTGATAGTTCTTGATGCCTATGCCGCCGCGGCCATGGATGCTGTACTCACTGAGCAGCGTACGCTTGCCGTAGCCCTTTTCGGTTATAGTAAGCACCGCTTCGCCCGCCAGGCTGTTTCCCGCGCCGACAACGTAATCGCCCTCTCTGAGCCTTATGCCGCGCACGCCCATTGCGTTTCTTCCCAAGGGGCGCAGGTCGCTCTCATTGAAGCAGACCGCCATGCCGTTATAGGTCGCGATGAATATATTCTCTTCGCCTGTCGTCTGGAGCACGGAGATGAGCGAATCGCCCTCGTCAAGAATTATCGCGCGCAGACCGTTCGAGCGGATGTTCTTCAGTGCCGACTGCTCCATGCGCTTTACCGTGCCGCGCTTCGTGACAAAGACAAGATATCCGTCGTCGTCTCTGCCGCGGCCGCGGATCATTGCGCTTATCTTCTCGCCGTTCTCGGTCTGGATAATGTTTATGATGTTCGTGCCGCGCGCATTGCGTCCGGCCTCAGGGATGTTGTAGCCCTTCTTTACGAACACGCGCCCCTTTGAGGTGAAGAACAGGATATAGTCATGCGTGGAAGCGGTGAACACCGTGTCCACAAAGTCCTCGTCCTTCGTCGCCATCGCGCGGATGCCGCGGCCGCCGCGCCCCTGAGCGCGGTACTCGCTGACGGGCATGCGCTTGATATACCCGCCGTGGGTAAGGGTATAGACGCACTGCTCCTCTTCGATGAGGTCTTCGATGTCTATTTCGTCGGCGACGTCCTGTATCTCGGTAACTCTGTCGTCGCCGTACTTGTCGCGCAGGGCGATGAGCTCGTCCTTGAGTACTCCCTTTATCTTCTCGGGGTCTGCCAGCAGATCCTTGAAGTAATGTATCTTGTCCTCAAGCTCCTTGTACTCGTTTTCGAGTTTCTCGCGGTTGAGCCCCTGGAGCGAGATAAGGCGCATGTCGCATATGGCCTGAGCCTGAACGTCGCTGAGATTGAAGCGCTCCATAAGGCGCTGCTTTGCGTTGTCATAGCTGGTGCGGATAATGCTGATGACCTCGTCGATATTGTCCTGAGCTATCAGCAGGCCTTCCAGCAGATGCGCCCGCTCCTCGGCCTTGCGCAGGTCGTACCTTGTGCGCCTGACGATTATATCCTCCTGGAAAGTGAGGTACTCGTCAAGTATATGGCGCAGGGAGAGTATCTTCGGCTGGGTCTGATTGTTCACCAGCGCCAGCATATTTATCGAGAATGTGGTCTGCATCGCCGTCTGCGCAAAGAGACGGTTCAGCACTACCTGCGGGTTCGCGTCGCGCTTGAGCTCGATGACGACGCGCATACCGTTGCGGTCGGTCTCATCGCGCAGGTCGGATATGCCATCAAGGCGCTTGTCATGCACCTGATCCGCAATGTTCTTTATGAGCTGGCGCTTATTGACCTGATACGGCAGCTCCGTCACGATTATCCTCGTGCGCCCCTGACCGTGCTCCTCAAACTCCGTGCGCGCGCGCACAACGACCTTGCCGCGCCCGGTGGCGTAGGCCTGACGTATGCCGCTGCGCCCCATGATTATCCCGCGCGTCGGAAAGTCCGGCCCGGTGATATGCTGCATGAGGTCAGCGAGCGTCGCCTCCGGGTTCTCCAATACGCACACGCAGGCGTTTATGACCTCTTTGAGGTTGTGCGGCGGGATGTTCGTCGCCATGCCGACGGCGATACCGGACGAGCCGTTCACCAGCAGGTTCGGGAAGCGTGACGGCAGCACTCTCGGTTCCTTGCGCGTCTCGTCAAAGTTCGGGTCCCAGTCTACTGTCTCTTTGTCGATATCTCGCAGCATCTCATTGGATATCTTAGAGAGCCTTGCCTCGGTGTATCGGTAAGCCGCGGGGGGATCGCCGTCCACGGAGCCGAAGTTGCCGTGCCCATCGACGAGCATGTAGCGCATGGAGAAGTTCTGCGCAAGTCTCACCATCGCGTCATAGACCGAAGCGTCGCCGTGCGGATGGTAGCGGCCGAGCACGTCGCCGACGCAGGTCGCGGACTTCTTGAAAGGCTTGTCACTCGTCAGGCCGTCCTCGTACATTGCGTAGAGTATGCGCCTGTGAACGGGCTTGAGACCGTCGCGCACATCCGGCAGCGCTCTGCCGACGATAACGGACATGGCGTAGTCGATATAGCTGGTCTGCATTTCGCTCACCAGCTCCGACTCGGTTATGACCTGATCCGGAAACGCTATATCCTCAGGTTTGTAATCTCTCTTATGTGCCATTAAAATCCTCCATGCGGTTTCCCCGCATAAATAGTCATTAAACCCTTGCGGAATTTTTCGCCCTGCAAGGCGAAAAATAATTCAAATTCATTTTTCGTGGGGGCGTGTACCTCACGAAAAATACTTCTCGCTCAGAGAGTGTCGAGCGAAGCGAGGCGCGGGTCTGAGCGCAAACTCTCTCAACAAAAAGCTTGCTTTTTGTTGAATTGTTTATATATCGAGGTTCACGACATACTTTGCGTTCTGCTCGATCCACTCGCGGCGCGGCTCGACGTCCTCGCCCATGAGTACGGTAAAGACCTGATCTGCGTGTATCGCGTCGTTGAGCGTGATGCGGCGCAGAGAACGCGTCTGCGGGTCCATCGTCGTCTCCCACAGCTCGTGCGGGTCCATTTCGCCGAGACCCTTGAAGCGGCTGATGTCTACCTTGGCGTTCGGGTTATCCTCGCGCATCTCGGCGCTTATCTTGTCGCGCTGCTCGTCGGAATAGGCCACGCGCTGGGTCTTGCCGCGCGAGAGCTTATAGAGCGGCGGCACCGCGGAGTAGACATAGCCGTGCTCGATAAGCGGGCGCATATAGCGGAAGAAGAATGTCAGCAGCAGTGTGCGGATATGTGAGCCGTCAACATCGGCATCGGCCATGATGATGATCTTGTGATATCTGAGCTTTTCGATATTGAACTCGTCGCCGATCCCCGCGCCGAGCGCGACGATGAGCGGATAGAGCTTGTCGTTTCCGTATATCTTATCAGCTCTCGCCTTCTCGACGTTGAGCATCTTGCCCCACATGGCGAGTATCGCCTGGAAGCGCGAGTCGCGCCCCTGAATAGCGGAGCCTGCGGCGCTGTCGCCCTCGACGATGTATATCTCGCACAGCGACGGGTCGCGCTCGTTGCAGTCCTGGAGCTTGTCGGGCATCTGCCCGCTCTCAAGTCCGGTCTTGCGCCTGACGGATTCCTTAGCCTTTCTCGCGGCCTCGCGCGCGCGGTTTGCCATCATCGCCTTTTCGAGTATGGCCTTGGCCGCCGCGGGGTGCTCTTCAAAATATACCGTCAGCTGGTCGTTCACGACCGAGTCGACGAGCGTTCTTATATATGCGTTGCCGAGCTTCTGCTTAGTCTGCCCTTCGAACTGCGCCTCTGGCAGCTTCACGGATATGACCGCCGCAATGCCCTCGCGCACATCGTCACCGGAGACCTTGTCGTCTCCCTTGATGATGTTGTTCTTCTGCCCGTAGGCGTTTATAACTCTCGTGAGCGCGGTCTTGAAGCCGGTCTCGTGCATGCCGCCCTCGGGGGTGTGTATGTTGTTTGCGAAGGAGACGAGGTTTTCGCTGTAGCCGTCGTTATACTGCAAAGCTATCTCGGCTATCGCGTCGCCCTTTTTGCCGGTGAGATAGATAACGTCCTGATGTATCGGTGTCTTGTGCTGGTTGAGCCATGCGACAAATTCCTTTATGCCGCCGTCGTAGCACATTATCTCCGCCTGCTCCTTGCCCTCGCGCTTATCCTCCATCGCGATGGTGAGGCCGCCGTTCAAGAATGCCTGCTCGCGCAGCCATGTGTGCAGCGTTTCATAGTCGTAGACCGTGTCGTCGAACATCTCTGGGTCGGGCTTGAAGCGCACGGTGGTACCGGTCCTGTCCGTCGTACCGACGACGTTTATGCTCTCTGTGATGCCGCCGCGGGAGAACTTCATCTGATATATCTTGCCGTCCCTGTGTACCTGTACCTCGAGCCACTCGGACAGAGCGTTGACGACCGACGCGCCGACACCGTGCAGACCGCCGGAGACCTTATATCCCCCGCCGCCGAACTTGCCGCCCGCGTGCAGTACTGTGAACACGACCTCAAGCGCGCTCTTGCCGGTCTGCTCCTGAATGTCGACAGGGATACCGCGGCCATTATCGCACACGCAGATAATGTCGCCCTCTTCTATCGTCACGGTGATGCCGGTGCAGAAGCCCGCCAGAGCCTCGTCGATGGAGTTGTCGACGATCTCATACACAAGGTGATGCAGACCCGACAGAGAGGTCGAGCCTATATACATACCAGGGCGCTTTCTTACGGCCTCAAGTCCCTCAAGGACCTGGATCTGCGAAGCATCATATTCTGACGCTTGATTTTTGATGTTATCAGACATACGTTTCTCCATTCCGTGCGGGGCAGCCCCCGCCGTTTACTATTACAACAGCCCTGACTCCGCGCGCTTCAGCAGCGTCGCAGAAGCCATCTGGCTCAGATAAAGTATTTTCTTATTACCCGACCGGCACACGACAAAGGACTTCGGTATATCCTCGCTGGCGTTCACGACCTCGCCGGCCTTCTCCGCCATCGTCAGATATTTTCTCGTCAGGTGCGACTGGCTTGTAATGTCCAGGTCGAATATCCCGACGATATCCTCAGTGCTCACGATCTTACCTTTTCCGAGATGCAGGTACATCAGCTTATCCTACCATCAATTGACAAGGACACACACGGTTTTGACGGGCAGAAAAACGCCCATGCCGCTTCAAAGCCCTTGCCAATACACAAAGTATTGCCTGCGGGCTTTTCATTGCCTGAACGCTTTTCTGCTCCGGCAAAACTGCTGCGCACCTGACAGTGATGGATTTTTATGTGATTTTTGGTTTTTGAGTCGCAGGCGTATGTGCTCTTGTCACTTGATGGTTCCCCCGCTTATAAACAGCACTCTGCCGCCTGTGCGCTTGGATATGCCCTCGTCCTCGCAGCAGCTTATAAGCGTCTGCCCGCCGCCTATGCGGTTGAGCACGAACTCCTGCCGCTTTGTGTCAAGCTCGGAGAGCACATCATCAAGCAGCAGCACCGGGTACTCTCCGGTCTCCGCTAAGAATATTTCGCGCTCGGCAAGCTTTATCGACAGCGCCGCCGTCCTCGTCTGCCCCTGAGAGGCAAAGCTCCTTGCGGCAGTGCCGTTTATGAATATCTCAAGGTCGTCCTTATGCGCGCCGGTGAGGCACTGCGCGCTCTCAAGCTCCGCTTGACGGTGCTTCTCCTGATGCTCGCAGATATCGTAGTATATCTCCCTCGCGCTCGCAAACGGATCCTTCACGGTGCTGACGGTCTTGTATTTTATCTCCAGCTCCTCAAGGGAGTTCGAGAAATCTTTGTGTATCGGAGCCGCGGCCTGATCGAGCCTCGCGGAAAAAGCCGCTCTATAGCGTATGAGCTGTGCCGACGTGCGGCACATCCCGTCGGAAAACTCATCCAACGTTTCGAGCAGCGATGGCTTATCGCGCCAGTCCTTGAGTATGCGAGTCTTGTGCTCATACAGGCGGTTGAACTCAGAAAGATACTCCGCGTACCTTGGGCGTATCTGACTTATCGCGTTGTCGAGGAGCCTGCGCCGCACGGCCGCGCCGTCCTTTATGAGGTTCAGGTCGTCCGGACAGAACAGCACCGTGTTCACCGTGTCAGCAAGCTCGCCCGCTGTTTTCTTCACGCCGTTTACGAGTATCTTTTTTCCCTGACCGGGGCGCAGCTGTATGTTTATCGTCTGCTCCCGCTCATGGCTGTAAACGTCCGCCAATATATCCGCGCCCGAATACCCGAAGCCTACAAGCTCGCGATCAAAGCGCGTACGGAAGCTCCTGCCGCAGGAGAGCATATACACCGCTTCCAGCAGATTGGTCTTGCCCTGCGCGTTCTGGCCGGATATCACGTTTGTCCCCGGCGCGAATTCTACGGTCTCAAACTCGTAATTGCGAAAGCCGTTGAGCGCGATCTTCCTGATTATCATTCCTTGACCACTTCAAAGCTCATCCCCTGAAAATCTACCTTGTCGCCGGGATGCAGCTTTTTTCCGCGCTGGGTGCAGACCTCGCCGTTTACGAACACAAGTCCCTCGTTTATGACGAACTTTGCTTCGCCGCCGGTGCCGACTGCCGCCGCAAATTTGAGCAGCGAATCCAGCTTTATAAATTCCGTATCTATAGCTATTTTTTCCATTTTTTTCTTTTCCCAACCTTACGCGTGTAACCTGACCGGAAGCACCATATAGGTGAAGTTCTCCGTCCCGTCGGCTGCCTTGATGACGCAGGGGGAGGACGCCGTATTCACGCACACGAAAAGCTCGTCCTTGCCCGCTGCCTTGAGCGCATCCTTGAGGTACCTGTCGTTAAAGCCGACCATGAGTCCCTCGCCGTTTCCGTCGCAGGTGCAGACGTCGTCCGCGCGGCCTATCGGAGTTACGCACACGCAGTCGATGCTGCCGTCGTTGAAGGTGATCCTCACGGGGCTTGTGTTCTTCTCGCTGACGATCAGGGACACACGGTCGATGACTGACATAAGCTCCCCTCTGTCGACCTTGAGCTCGTACTTGAAGCTCTCGGGTATCGAGCGGCGGTAATTGAGAAACTCGCCCTCGAGCCTTCTCGATACGACGACCGTGTCGCCTATCGCGAAGGATATGTGCTTTTCACCGACCGATATCGATACCGGCGCATCCTCGTCCGCGCATATCTTCTCAACGTCTGAGAGCGTCGAGCCGGGGACAACGAAGCTGCAATTCTCAAGCTTGGAGCTTTCGAGTTTCTCCGTCCGCTTTGCGAGCCTGTAGCCGTCGACCGAGACAAGCGTCAGCTCGTCCCCCTCTATCTCAAACAGTGTGCCGGTGTATATCGGTCTTATATCGTCGGTCGACACTGCGAATATCGTCTGGTTTATCATACTCTTGAGGATGTTCTGCGGGAGGGATATATTATTCACCGCGTCGAACTTCGGCATCTCGGGGTAATCGTCCGGGCTTATGCCGATGATGTTGTACTCACTTTTGCCGCACTTAATATTGACATTGTCCTTTTCGTCGACCGTGACGGAAACTATTCCATCCGGCATGCGGCGTATCATCTCTCCGAAGAGCCGCGCCCCGACGACTATTGAGCCGCGCTCCGCGATGTCCGCCTCAATACCGGTGTATATACCTTTCTTCAGGTCATAGCCTGTTATCGTTATCTTGTCATCCGCCTTTATCAGCAGTCCCTCCAGAGCCGGTATGGGGCTCTTGCCTGCGGCCGCTCTTGATGCTATCGTGCACGCGGACTGAAGCAGATATTTTTCGCATGTGAATTTCATTTCGGCTCCTCCTTACAGATGAAACAAAATCTTCTTTCTTTTTTATCAATAAATAAATCTATATTTTAAGTAGCTTTAGTAGTAGGCGCTGTGGATTGTGGAAAACAACCTCAAAGCCTTGATTTCAGGGAACTTCTCCTGTGCCCATTTCTGTGGAAACTTTTCTCTCTTTTAACACAGCTTCCCCACACAAATTTTCTCAACACTCTTCTATCAACTTTTCAACACCGCTTTTACGAAAACTTCCACCTATGCTGAAATCAAACAGAGTTGATATTTGACGTAATATCTCTGACCGTTCCGGCCATCGACGGGTCGTTTTTCAGCAGCTGCTCGACCTTTCTTATGGAGCTCAGGACCGTTGCATGGTTCCTGTCCTCATAATGGGTGCCTATATCCTTGAGCGAAAGCCCGGTCAGCGAGCGCATCAGGTACATCGACACCTGCCTTGCCATAGTCATGTTCTTCGAGCGGTTCTGGCCGCGCAGATCCTCCTCCTTGAGGGAGTAGTACCTCGCCGTTTCGCGTATGATGATGTCCGGCGTCGGGGTGTAGGTGCCTATCCTTATGACGTCCTTTATCGCGCGCTTGACGGAGTCTATCGTTATAACGTCGTCCAGTATCTCCTTGTAGGCTGTCAGGCGCTTTATGACGCCCTCAAGCTGCCTTATATTGGAGGTTATGTTCGTCGCGATATACTCAACGGCGTCGTCCGAAAGAATGAGCCCGAGCTGCGCCGCCTTGTTGCGGGTGATCGCCATTCTCGTCTCAAGGTCGGGCGGCTGGATATCCGCCATCAGCCCCCACTCGAAGCGGGTGCGCAGACGGTCGTCGAGCTGCGCCATCTCCATCGGCGGCCGGTCGGAGGTGATGACTATCTGGTTGCCGGCTTCATAGATGTTGTTGAAGGTGTGGAAAAATTCCTCCTGCGTTCCCTGCTTGCCGGCGATGAACTGAATATCGTCCACTAAAAACAGGCTCACGTTTCTGTACTTTGTGCGGAACTCCTCCGCCTTGTTCTCTCTCAGGGACTTTACCATCTGATTCGTGAACTCGTCGCCCTTTATATAAGCGATGGATTTCTCCGGCGACCTTGAGTGTATCTCCTGACCGATAGCGAGCAGCAGATGTGTCTTGCCGAGACCGGAGTTGCCGTAGATGAAGAGCGGGTTATAGGCCTTGCCGGGGTTCTCTGCGACGGCTATCGCGGCGGCGTGGGCAAACTTGTTGGAGCTGCCGACGATGAAATTATCAAAGGTGTAGCCGTCCATTTCGGGCAGAGAGTTTTCAGACTTCTTCTTCAGCTCAAAGTCGTTCACCTCGTCTCCGGCGAGGACGAGCAGGTCAAAGTCACACGCGAAGATATCAGTCAGCACTGCCTTTATGCTCTCGCTGAAGCGGCTGTTTATGATATTTCTCTTAAACTCAGTCGTCGTGTGCAGCACGAGCCTGCAGTCCTCAATATCGACCGGGGTGCAGTCCGAGAACCAGGTGTTTATCGCGGTCGGCGTGAGCTGATTTGAGAGAATTTCAATGACCTTATCCCATATATCGTTGAGTGAATTCATCCCCATAACGGTCTACCTCAATGGCGTATATTTAATCAATTTATTATAACAGACCGCCCCCTTTTTTTCAAGATTCAGCAAGAATTAAATTATAATAAAGAAGAAAAGACAGACGGATTTTCTTCTGTCTTTCTGAATAAAGCAAAACGACCGCCGAGAAATCGACGGTCGTTTCAGTATTAAACTGTTTTGAAGGCTTACTTGCCCATGTTCATCTGGGCTGCGACCTCTGCTGCGAAGTCCTCTTCCTTCTTCTCAATGCCCTCGCCCTTGGCGAAACGGACTGCATCAACAAACTTGACGGAGCCGCCCAGAGCCTTTGCGGCGCTGGCGATATACTTCTCGACGGTCATGGAATTGTCCTTGACGAACTCCTGCTGGAGCAGGCAGTTCTCTTCGTAGAACTTGTTCATCTTGCCCATGACGATCTTTTCCTTGACCTGCTGAGGCTTGGAAGCCATCTTCGGATCCTGATCCATGAGTGCGAGTGCGATCTTCTTTTCCTCAGCGAGAACGTCCTCGGTGACGTCGCTCTTGTCCCAGAAGCGGGGGTTCAGAGCAGCGATCTGCATTGCGACGTCCTTGCCGATAGCGGTGGCGTCAATGCCGCCCTCAACAGCGAGGTTCACGAGCACGCCGATCTTGCCGCCTGCGTGAACGTAAGCGACGCTGGTGTTCTCAGCGTAGCGGACGAAGCGGCGGATCTGGAGATTCTCACCGATGGACATGACCTTCTCAGGCAGAGTCTCGGCGACGGTCAGGTTGGAGTTGGGGTACTTGCAGTTGAGGAGAGCCTCAACGTCTGCGGGATTGTCGTTGATGACGACATGGCAGATGTCCTTGACGAAGTTGACGAACGGCTCGCTCTTTGCGCAGAAGTCGGTCTCGCAGTTGACTTCGACGACAGCGCCGACGCCGCACTTGGGGCAGACGTCTGCATAAGCCATACCTTCAGCCGCGATACGGCCGGCCTTCTTTGCGGCCTTAGCAAGGCCCTTCTCGCGCAGCCATTCGACTGCCTTATCCATATCGCCGTCGGTCTCGGTGAGGGCCTTCTTGCAGTCCATCATGCCGACGTTGGTCATCTCGCGGAGAGTTTTAACATCCTGAGCGGTAAATGCCATAATAATTTATCCTCCTGTTTTGATTTGATACTTATTATTCATTAAAATCTTCAATTTTAATGAATCCTTTTGAAGCCCGTAAAGGCCGTGCAAGGCACGGTTAGGCTTCAAAAGTCGTCTCATACGAAAACTACGCCGCTGCGGCGGCTATTAAAACATTTGATTAAAATCAAATGTTTTAATCAGTTTTCAGTATGAAAAAAGGGGCAAAAGGCGGTCTGTTAGAGTCTGCCTGTCGCCCCTGCGTTTATTTATTAATCCTCTGCTGCTTCGGCAGCTGCCTCTGCGGGAGCTTCCTCGACCTCTGCGTCTGCGCCCTGGCGGCCTTCCTGAACGGCGTTGGCCATGGTGGCGGAGATCAGGCGGATGGCGCGGATAGCGTCATCGTTTGCGGGGATAACGTAATCGACCTCATCGGGATCGCAGTTGGTGTCGACGATAGCGACGATGGGGATGTGCAGCTTGCGTGCTTCGGCGATGGCGTTGTGCTCCTTGCGGGGGTCAACGACGAACAGTGCGCCGGGGAGCTTCTTCATGTCCTTGACGCCGCCGAGGTACTTCTCGAGCTTTTCCATCTCGCCGAGGTGCTTCATGACTTCCTTCTTGGGCAGCATATCGAAGGTGCCGT
>ERZ773108.1401-NODE-1401-length-24250-cov-7.664021_pt1 | contig 24250 bp, 18 predicted proteins | sample MGYA00580570_ERZ773108 | MGnify/ENA primary metagenome ERZ773108 (study PRJEB29015, sample SAMEA2737840) | human gut metagenome | biome: human gut; feature: human-associated habitat; material: faeces | place: China | collected 2012 ...
GTGTACCCCCTCAGTCACGGCTTGCGCCGTGCCAGCTCCCCCAAGGGGACGCCTTTGGCAATGCCGTGAACTTTGCCTTCACCGCCAAAAGCCGTCCCCTTGGGGAAGGTGGATTGCCGCGAAGCGGCAAGACGGAAGGGGTACTGTGCCCGGCAGGGAAGAGGGTACAAAAAAACTCCCCCTTGCGGGGGAGAGGGCACGGCGCGCCGTGCTGGAAGGGAGTAGGGTTCAGTGTTCCTTTTTGCCCTGACGGTTCAGAACCCAGCCGACGGCAAACAGCAGCACACCGCTGCAGGCCAGCACCGGCACAGGCCAGTTCAGCTGACCAGTCTGGGGCAGAACGGGCTTATCCGGGTTAGAAGGGGAGACCGGATTATCCGGGTTATCGGGGCTTACGGGGTTGTCCGGGCTGTCGGGACTTACCGGGTTATCGGGGCTGTCCGGGCTTACCGGCGTGTCAGGGGTATCCGGCTGCTCCGGGGTATCGGGGGTGTCCGGCGGCGTGTCCGGCGTATCCGGGGGAGTGTCAGGGGTGTCTGGGGGCGTTTCGGGGGTGTCCGGCGGGGTCTCCGGCGTATCCGGAATGGTAGCGCCTACCTTGGGGGTGGCGTCCACATCGTAGATCCAGCTGTCGCCATCCGGCAGGGGAATGGACACAAGGAAGGGCTTGATGGCTTCGTAGCCGTGGGAAGCCTCGGTCTGCATGACCAGATACAGCCCCTGCGGCAGCTTGGTAAAGTCGGCGTAGCCTTCCTCGTCAACGTTCTGCTGGGCGGCAACGGCGGGCACGGTGGGCAGATACTTTGCCAGCTGGTCAGCCAGCGTGCTGTCGGAAAGATCGCCCAGCACGACACCGCAGCCCGTAAAATCGCCGGTATAGTCAAAGTACAGGTTGCCGTTGGTGCGCTTGACGGAGGCCACCTGATACAGGGTAAGTTCGCCGCCGCGCAGGGGCACATCGTTGTGGGTGTCGTACAGACGGACATGGAGCGAGCCCAGACGCCCCAGCTCAATGTTGGCACTGGTGGCAAACGCCGGCAGGGCGCAGCATACCACAAGGCACATAGCCAGCAGCACAGCCGCCAGACGATGACGCAGATCAATGCTTTTCATGTTCTTCACCTCTCGTTTTCTTGGGTTTGCGTGTGGAAATCAGCATACCGATCAGCAAGATCAGCAGCATGGGCAGCGCCATAATGGGCGCAACAATAATGGGTTCAATTTTAAGCGCTTCGGCGGTAACGCGGAGGTGCTTGTACTGATCCGGGGTCTCTACGCGGCGGCCGCGTACCAGCAGGCGGTGGGTGTTGATGCCGTAGGGGGTGCAGGTCATCAGGGTGACGTAGTCCTTGCCTTCGGCGATCTTCAGCTCATCGGTCTCGGTGGGGAGCACGATGGAGATTTTGTCCACCTCGTAGGTGAGCACCCGGTCCAGCACGGTGATGGTAAAGGTATCGCCCACTTCCAGCTGGTCGAGGTTGGTAAACAGCTTTGCGCTGGGCAGGCCGCGGTGCGCCGAGATGACCGCGTGGGTGGACGCGCCGCCCACCGGCAGGCTGGTGCCCTCCAGGTGGCCTGCGGCAATCTGCAGCACGCTGTCGCTGGTGCCGTGGTAGATGGGCAGCTCCACGCCGATTTTGGAAATGGTGATGTAACCCATAATGCCGGTGCCGGTAATATCCAGCGTTTCGTTGTAGCCGGTAAGCTGATCCGGGCGGAAGAGGGCGTTTTCGTTGGCGGCCACCTGTGCGTTAAAGGCATCGGCGGCGTCAAAGTAGGCGCTGTAATCCGCATCGGTCATGTTGTCCACGTCCTGCGCGTAGTTTGCCACCGCGCGGGACTGGTTGCGCTGGTTGACGTAATCGCTGATAGTGGGGTATAACATCACGGATAGACCCACGAAAAAGACGAGGATCAATATAATGGTGCTTTTGTTCTTTTTCATGGGCTACTCCCTAACGTTATAGTTTCAGGATCAGAGCAGGGGGCTTTACAGCCCCGCTCTGTGCAGGGGAAAAGGAGAGCTTAGCGGTTCTCCATGCGCTTTTTGGTAATGAGCAGGATAGCTGCTGCAACCATCAGGCCGCCGCCAACAACATAGAAAATGGTAGTGCCGATGCCGCCGGTGCTGGGCAGGGTAGTGCCGCGTTTGTTCTCAATGGGAACAACCTTTTCTTTCTCATCGGTATCCGTAAAACCTTCCTCATTGACCATCTTATACTGGACCGTGTAAGTAGCGCCATTGAGGGTGTTGCAGCTACTGTCAATCTGAACTTCCACATCAGTGGTCAGGCCGTTGAAGCCGACGGGAGTTGCGGTTTCCTTCAGGAAGTAGGTGCCTTTGTCCAGACCTTTAACGGTAACATTAGAGGTTGCATTAGTCGTAAGCTTACCGGCTTCACTCTCATTTTCAGTCCAGCCGGTCAGTTTGTTGTTGGGATCGAACTTTGCGTACTCGGTCTTATTAGCAGAGTTATCCTTACGGTACAGCACGAACTCAACATCAGCCAGATACTTCTTGTCACCGTTACTATCGGTGAAGAACTTGAGGATATCGAATTTCCAAGTATAGGTCTTGGTATTGCTGGGGATGGTCTTGCCCGATTCGCCGTACTTCAGCCAAGTTTCGTTGTCGTTGCCGGCAGTACCAACCACAGCATCGCTATTAATGGTAGCGGAGTAGGTTACAACCACCTTATCGTTGGTATGCAGAGAGCCTTCATTAAACTTGATCTCAAAGGTGCAACCATCATTGGGGGTTTCTTTGGTGTAATCAGTAAAAATTGCGTCATTCTTTTTAACAACGATGGAGCCTTCCTTAAAGTCCAAACCATTGGACATCTTATCGTGCAGAATGTAGTTGGTGGGGTTACCATCGGTCACGTAGATGGTGGTCTGGAAGTTTACGGTATCGCCAACGTTGCCGTCGTTGCCCTCACCCCAAGAGCCGGAAGCGTACTCAACTTCCTTTGTCACAGTGGGGACACCGTTCTTTTCCCTGATGGTCACTTGTTTTGCAGTGGTATCAATGGAGCAGATCGCATCAGTGGTCAGGTCAGAAACCACCAGATACCAGCCGAGGGGCAGGTTATCAAAGATTACAGTGTTCGAGGCTGCTACTTTAGAGTCGTCAGCAGCGAGGGAAGGAGTATCCGTAACATGCTGACCGGCAGCTACTGCAAGTGCCTTGATAGCAGTGCCATTATCTGCGTTATCAGAGTTTGCCCAAGTAACAACACCGGTCTTGGAATCAACAGCTAAATAGGCCGTCTGCTCCTCAACAAAAGCTCCCCACTTATCATTTTTTTCATAGCGGAAGGACTTAGCAGTATCATTGTACTGAAGATTCAGAATACGGTAGATCTTATAGGTATGACCTATAACAGCGTTATCAATGGTGATCTTACCCTCGCCAGTGGTAGCACCAGCACCACCATCTGCCCACGCCGGGATCGCCATGGCGCAAACCATAGCAACTGCCAGCAGCGCAGCCATGAGTTTTTTCATTGCTTTTTTCATGGAAAAAGCCCCTTTCTTTTCTGCCCCTTGCCGCCCCCTGCATTTTGCACAGGGGGGGGAGGGGTGTCGTTTTTGTTCGGTCTATCGCGTAAACTTTGCGCTGGGCGGGCGGGGGATCAGCCTCGGGCGTCCGGCAGGGAAGTGCAGTTTAGTCATCTGCCCTCCCTTCGTGTCTGCGCTTGCGGTGGATAAAACTATATGCCAGCGCAGACAGCATCATTGTGCCGCCCACGGCTGTGTACGGGAGTGTGCCGGTGCCGCCGGTAGAGGGGAGCTCGTAGCCGGGGGTGTCTGGCTTCTCCTTATTGGTAAGGGTAAGCACACCACCGTTTTCTACGCCGGTTTCGTTGCTGCTGCTGTAAGTCACCTCGTACTTGTTGCCGGTAGAAGCTTCCTTAATGTAATAGAGGTAGCCTTCCGTCAAGTTACTGTAAGTGGCTGTCCAGTGGTTGCTGTTGTTCAAGGTGATGGACGTTACCTTTATACCAGTTGCACGATCAGTATCCTTTTTGTACTTGTACAGATCAACAGTAACAGATTCTTCCTTGGGTGCAGTTGCTTCGTTGTACTGGTTCGTCCAGAACTTCTGAATGATCAGCTTGCTGCGCTCGTTGGAGATATAAAGGTCGCTCTGCTCATTGAAAATGCAGATCATCAGGTTGTTGTCTTTCAGTAGAGGCAGTGTATTTCCGCTAGCATCAGTGGTTCTACCGTTCACCGCCTTGTTGTAGGCGTCAGCATCCGGTTCATCTTTAGCAGTGAAGATGAAGTAATACGTCTTGCTGGTCTTGCGATAGCCATCGGGAGCCGCTTCCTCTACAAGCTTGTAAAGGGTGTCGACATCCGCATTAAGTTCTTTATGACCGAGCCAAATGGTAAACTCACCGTTTTCGTCACTTGTATAGTTTTGCTTCTCGGTAGTTTCCCATTCTCCGGCTGTTTTGTCAAGCCAATACAAGCTGAACTTTGCACCCTCCAGACCGTTGGCCTGATTAGAGCTGTCTACCTTGTGCACAACCAGCTTGGTCTGCGAGACATAGCCACCGGCCTCTATATCTCGCAAGGTCTGGTTTTCGTTTGCATCCCATTTTCCGTTCAAAAGTGCCTTGTTATCCAGCTTTACTTCGTTTCCAACACCGGCGTTGGTTTTGTAGGTGTACTTCAACACCAGTGCGCGCTGGTCGGGAACAGTAAGCTCCATGGTGTAGGTGTTGACGCTGGCTGCATCCACATGGCTGGTATAATGGAAGGTGTATTCGTTGCGGGACAGGGGATTGCTAAAGGTAGTGTCTGCGGCATCATAGAGCTGAACAGAATTTAAATCCAATTCAGCGGTATAGCCCTGCTGAACGGTAAGGATATCCGTCAGGGTAACGGTGTCACTGTTCGGGACAAGGTCTTTTGCGCCGGGGTTGATCTTAATGGTGTATGCGGCGCTGCCGATCTTGTGGCCATTGCTGTCTGTCAACTGATCAACATCTTTTTTCAGGTTTTCAGTCCTGCGCTTTAGGGTCACCTCGGCTTTGGCGTCAAGTTTTCCCCAGTGGGCGGTGTTGATGTAGGTGCGCTCGTCCTTAGAGTCGTTTTCTATACCGGTACCATTCCAGTTTTTCCACAGATCGGTGTCGACCTCTACCGCGTACCGGATATAGAAACCGCTCATTTGCTGGAAGAAATTATTTTTTGTATTATGGTTCAGGGACTGCAGATTCTTGATTTTGAACGTAAGGGTCTGTCCCTCGGTACTGGAGTAGGTGGTCGCGTTGACCTCAAAGAACTTATCAAGATGGGTGGCATTATCGAACGAAAACTCCGCTATGCCGTCGTTCTTAAACCATGGGTCGTGGTCACGATAAAAATTATAGCAAGCGACACTATTAGACGCTAGGCGGAATGCGCCCTGTGCAGAGCCTTCCACATACTTCAGACCGGCAGGCAGCTTATCGGTAACAGTGTATTCATTCTCTGTAAATTCAGTCAGGTCAGAGGTATCAAGGGTGAGCTGATAGTAGAGAGTCCGTCCGCTCTCCTTATAGTCAACATCCTCAAGTTTGTCTGTGAAATTACCAGCATCCCATTGATAAGCTTCACGCTTAGACACGCCCTTTTCAAAGTTGGTATGTTCCTTGGGCTTGGTATAGGTGTATTTCGCCTCTGCATTATTGGCCTTATTTCTAATAGTGATCTCGTTTCCGGGCTCGACCTTGCTCACATCTACATAGGTAGAGTAGCTGTCAATGGTCAGCTTTTTGATGTTTTGTCCCTTGTAACTGTCTGTTTTGGTCAGCTTGATGTAGAACGAACGAACAGGAGTAGTACTGTCGGTGGACGAGATCTCTTTTGCTTTACTTAACATTTCGCCGGTTTTTTTATCAAAACCGTCCTGAATGTCGGCGTACTTGATCTCGATCTGAATGCCTGCCGCAATAGCTTGAGCATAGGTCATTGTGGTATTATCTACCAGTGTGAAGGTGAGATGATTCTCAAGATCAGACTGAAGCTCGGATGCTATGCCGTAGTGGATGCCATCAAGGTCTTTAGGAGAGTAGATTTTGTCCAGAATACCGTAGCTTTCCCACTTGTTCGGCACAACAACTTCGATCTTCCACGGTGCTTTAAGCAGATTAGGAGTGGAGGTTTCGGTCAGAGAACCGGCGGTGGATTTAGAAGTACTCCAACTGCGGTCTGTAATGCCGGGCTCTGCGGTTGCCTCATACTTTTCTTTGCCGGTATCAACGGTGGATTTGTTTTTAACCGTTTTAACGCCATCCGGAACAGTGGTCTTATAGTAGAAGGTGTATTCAGTGCCAGTGGCATCCTTGGTAAACGTATAGTCGAATTTATCCTTGCCATCAACACCATTAATGGTACCAAACGGAGAAACAGTGCCGTCTTTGCTCTTTTCGGTAATGGTAACGTCTCCCACAATGGTTGCGCCATTGGTTTGGAGAGCGTCCTCGACCTTATAGTTTTTCAGGTTGCCGCCATAGTAGTTAGACAGGGTGACGGTCCAGTACATATAACCGTCCTCGTTATTATAGCTGCCGTGTTTTTCAATGTAGTTACTGTGCCATGTCCACGGGTCGGTCTTTTGTTCGTTGTTTGTCTCTGCATAGTTATGGAAACTGCCGGAACCAGAGCCACCATACGAACCGGACAACTCAACATCATAGGTCAGGATGTATTTGTCCTTTTTATTCATTTCGGGAAGGTTTTTGATGGAAAAACTCTGCTCGGTTTCGCTCCATGTCAGATGCCCATCAAGAGAGATTTCTTTCTTGTTTTTGTCGGTAAGCTTAATGGAGCTACGCACATACGTACCGGTGACCTTACCGGTGTTGTCCAGTTTGTCGTTAATGTCGACCTTTTGGTTCCAACCGTCAGTGGAACTTACCGTGACCGTATAATGAAGGATGCGTTTACCGTCTTTTTCATCATAGGTGCCTTTTTTATCAATGCTGATGTTAGTAGGATTTTTAACGGTAATAGAGGCAGAGCTGCCGGGGAAGGTGATCGTGCCGCCATCTCCGATTTTGTCGGTTTTTACCTTGGCGCTCAGGGTGAAATGACCGGTAAAAGGCTGGTGCGGCGCAAAGTTATTATTGAACTTCAAGGTGATCGTGCCGTCTTTCGCAACGGTCATCGTGCCCACACCATCATCAAGATCATAAGTGGCACTGTCTTCAGGCACTACTCCGTCAGGAAGGTGATAGGTCAAAGTGTCTTTTCCGGTTGTAAGATCCAGCACATCAGCGGGAATATAGAAGTCATAGTCCAGCTTGATCTTATCGTTGTTTTGCAAGTTATATTCACCGGTAACAATTTTGTTGTTTACAGTAACAGTAGTTCCGGTAATGCCGCCTTTATTCGAACCCTCAGGCGTTTCATCAAAGTAGGCCACATATTGAACGGATGTAAGGGTGCCGGAGCCCTCACCCGCCAGCATAAGCATACCGGGAGCCTGCAGGGCACCGGTAACAGCAGTGGTAAGCATCTCGTCTGCGTACTGGGCGGCGGCAACATCCACCACGGCCAGAACCTCGGCGTTGGAAAGGGTGACCTCGGCCACCTTGCCGTCCACGTCGCCGGAGATGACGGTCAGGGTGTTCTCGTCCGCCTCGCTCACGATGCCCACGGTCTCCACCGGTTCAGCGTCGGTCACGGTGGTGGTCTGCGGCTCGGCAGCGGGGGAACCCACGCTGGGGATAAGGGTGTCCGCGCCGGATGCAGAGGTGCCGGTGCTGTCCACCGGCTTTGCGGCGGGCTGCTCCGGGTTGGCGGTGTCGGGGAGATCGGGGGTGATCACGCTGTCGGCAGCGGGGGCGTCCTCGGCGGCAGGGGCTGCATCCAACGCAGAAGCGCCGGAAGTTTCAAGCTCTGCGCCGTTCTCACCCTCAGCGTCCATGCTGAACAGGTCGTCCAGATCGTCCGCTGCACCATCGGCGCTGCTGTCCACAGCCACGGTGCGGGTGACGTACTTATTATAAATAACGATGTCGCCCACATTGGCGGCGCTGCCGTCCTCGCCGTCCAGCAGCCAATCCATGTCGCTCATGGAGCTGCGCAGGGCAAGCACGCTGGCCTCCTGCGGGATGGCGCTCTGGGGGATACCGGCGTACTTCAGGCAGTAGGAGAGGAACATCACGTCCCACTCGCCGTAGGGGTTGCCGTAAGACTGGCCGTAGCGGGAGTAGTAGTGCAGGGTCACGCCGTCTGCGGGGTCGATCTCGAAGTTTTTCTCGCTCTGCTCGTAGCCCAGCTGGGTCTTTGCCACGCTGAGCAGGTCCTCGTCCCAGTTGCCGGTCATCACGGCCTCGGCGTTGGCGGCCTGCCACTCTTCGGGGGTCTCAACGTCGGCGGAGGTGTCGCTCAGGCAGGCTACGGTGTGGTGATGCTCCGGCAGGGGGCAGGTAAGCACTTCCTCGTAGCAGGCGTCAGTGTGGTGGTGGTAGATGGGCTCCACGGTGTCCACCGTCGGCTCCAGTGCCACAGGCTCGGCCACAGCCATAGCCGCCAGCTCGGCGCTCTGGGTGGGCTCCACCACTTGCTCCACAAGCTCGCCCTCTTCCAGTCCACAGGTCAGCTCGTACTCGGTGGTATAGCAGCTTTCGTCGTGGGTATGCTCAAATTTGTCGCAGATCAGGCTGCCATCCTCGGGGTCGAAGCAGTCGTCACCGTGGACGTGCTCTTCCTCCATGCAGGTCAGGGTCTGCACCTCGGTGTAGCAGTCCTCGGTGTGCTCGTGGGGCACAAACTCGATCTGCGGCTCCAGCGACAGCGGCGCGGGCTCAGCCTCAACGGTGGGCTGGCTGGTCGCAGCAGCGGCGGCCACCTCGTCCGCATTTTCAAGCTCGCCTTCCTCGTAACCGCAGGTGAGCACCTTGGTGTAGCAATCCGCGGTGTGGGTGTGCTCCTCCTCGCCGCACTGGTACTGCGCGGTCATCGAGATGCCCACGCCATGCAGCTGCCAGTTGACGAACAGGGTGGTGATCATGGCAAGCGCCAGCACAAATGCGGTGTAGCGCCGCAGGGTGTGCCGGTTCTCACGGAACCGCTCCATGTACGTTTTAAGAATGTCGTTCATAACGAAATACCTCCTCCCGGGGTCAATGGATCAACGAGAAACTGGACAAGGGCCATATCCGCAGGAAAACCCTGCCCACGATCTGGCTTTTTTCAACGCAGCCTATCACGCTGCTGCGGCTGTCGATAGAGGTGGCACGGTGGTCGCCCAGCACGAAGTAGCGGTTTTCCGGCACCTGATAGGGGAACCGGATGTCGCATTCGCCCACGGTCAGCGCGTCCACATAGGGTTCGTCCAGCGCCACGCCGTTTACCGAGACTACGCCGTTCACGTCCATATCGATCACATCACCGGGCTGCCCGATGATGCGCTTGAGCAGCAGCTTGTTCTGCCAGTAAAACCCGCATAACTCACCGTTTTCAATGTGGTTGGATTTTACCAGCAGGATAATGTCTTTATCATTTAATGTAGGGTACATGCTGTCGCCGGAGACCTGAAGCACCGGCAGAAACAGCGTAGCCAGCAGCACGGCTGCTGCGGCCACCACCACCAGAATATAGATCGTACTGCGCAGCACCCGCTGGTAGCGGCTCTGGTACGCAAGACGCTCACGTTCTGCGGCCACTTCCTCGGTGGAAGGGATGGAAGCGAACCGGATATCGCGTTTTTTCATGTTTCCTCCGAAGGCAGGCCGTCTGTGCTGCGGTATTGATCCAGCAGCTCGTTGGCCTTGTGGTCAAATGCCTGCCAGCGCTGCTGCACCTCCTGCTCGGCGCGCTCTACCATGGCCTTGCAGTCGGCCTCGGTCTGGGTGCGCTTTTGCGCGGCGGCGGCGGTCATGGCGTCGCATTCCTGCTGCGCCTGCGCTTTCAGGCTGTCGGCGTCTGCCTGTGCCTGCTCCAGAATGCGCTTGGCCTCGCTGCGCGCCTGCGAAAGGGTATTGGCGGCGGTGGCGTTGGTGTCCGCAAGACTGGCCTGCACCGAGTGCAGATAGTCATCGGCGGCGGCCTGCGCGGCGGCGAACACGTTGTTCAGCTCCAGCGCGGCCTGCGCGATGGAACCGGCGCTTTCCAGCCGCAGCTGCCGGTCCTGCAGCTGCGCGGTAAGCGCGGCGTTCTGCGCCTTGAGCTGGTCCTCGCTCTGCTTCAGCGCATAGATGATCTCTATCAGTTCAGCGCGGTGCATCCGCCGCAGTTCACGATCTGCCATTTGCGTACAAACTCCCGAATGTAAAGATAACGAAATTTTTTTCGAAAAAACCGAAACAACTTAAAGGAAATGCCTGATAATTCACTTGTTGCCACGCAATTTGCGCAGCTGGAGAGACCTTTTATAAACTATCTTATTTTAGCACATTCCATGTAACAACAATATAACAAATCAGACACAAAATCAAGAGATAAAGCCCAAAAAATATCGCATTTTTTTGCTTTTTATATAGAAAAAGCCCAAAAAACGGCCACTGACCCCCCAAAAGCTTAAAAAGTTTGTTCACAATTCTGGAACGTGAAGTGCTGCGCAGTAATGCACTGAATTACAGCGTGTACGAAAAACGGGAGCCGCACTTTTCGAAAAAAGCGCGGCTCCCGGATCTGAACTTTGGGGTGATGCTTTTACTTGCCGAAGCTGCCCAGCAGGCTGTTCAGCGATACAAAGGACTGGTAGATGACGTTAACGTTGTTGATGATGGAGCTTGCACCGGAGAAGATGCGGGCAATGTAGTTGAACACCTTGCCGATGTCCAGGAAGGACTGATAAGCGTTGCTGGCGCCGCCGTCCAGATAGGTCATCTCCTCGGCTTCGATAGCGGAATAGCTGGCGGGCATTTTCATGGTAGAAGTAGTCATGGTAAGATCCCTTTCTTCAATGGTGTCATTGCGTTTACAGCAGTGTTCAGAACATGGTGGAGACCAGCAGGGTAGTAAGCAGGGCACCGGCCACAAGTGCAGGCCCTACATACTTCTGCCACTGGGCGGCAGGCTGGGTGGTGGGCTGCGGCACGGTAGAAGTACCGACCTTGGCAGTCCAGTGGGCGTAGATGGTGGCGTCGGAGGTGAACACGGTGGAGGTGGTCACCTTGCTGCCGCCCACCGGCTCGGTGTACCAGCCGTCAAAGGTGTAGCCCGTCATGGTAGGCTGCTCGGGCGTGCTCTCCAGTTTGCCGGACAGGTTCGTGTAGGTTACCACGGTGGAGCAGATGCCGCCTTGGGCATCCATACCAATGGCGTACACGTTCTCTTCCTTTTTGCTCCCTGAAGTTTTGTCGGCGGCAAATGCAGCCGGCAGTGCGCAGCACAGCAGCGTGAACAGGCAAAGCCCGACCACCAGCGTTTTCAGGAATTTTTTCATGAGATCCCTCGCTTTCCTTCACAAAGATGGAGACACTGCCCCGCCCGGGGACAGCCCGGACATCGGCGTAGTTTCTTCAACTTATTTTTATCACATCCAGTGTACCAGAACCGCAACAAAAAATACAGTCTTTTGAGAAAATAATAAGAAAAGTCAGGAAAAAAATAAATTTCACCTTTGCAATATGAATCTTGTGCCCCCTGCGGACTGTGTTTTTTGAAAAACGCGTCCCGCAAAACTTGCCTTTCGTAAAAACATGGAAGAATATGGAAAACGCAGGGGCCCGGCCGCAAAGCCCAAAAACCGACCCAAACCGCCGCAAGTGCGGCAGACAGCGCACAGAAAAAGCTGCAAAAATGCGGCGCACCTCTTGTGGAACAGCGGAAAATATGCTATACTGTTTTGCATGATGCGCCATCGCCAAGCGGTAAGGCAGGGGACTTTGACTCCCCCATCGTAGGTTCGACTCCTGCTGGCGCAACCAGAAGAAGGCCGCTGCACAGGAAACTGTGCAGCGGCCTTCTTTATTTTTTGTTCTCCGGCAGCTTGAAGTAGCCGCGGTATTCGTCCGAGTAGATCTTGCTGCCCATACGGCTCACACCGCCGTACAGGTGGGTGCGCATCAGCGGCTCAATGGCGTCCAGATCCTTCTCACGCAGGATGCGCAGCATCTCGGCGTGCTCGCTGACGACGCTGGACACGTTGCGTGCACCCACGATGTCCAGACGGATAAAGCGGGAGTAGTCTGCCTGCGGACGGGTCATCTGCTCCCAGAGGTACTCCTTGCTGGTCTTGTGGAACCAGTACTCGTGCATGGCAAGGTCGCAGCTGAGGAAGTGGTTGAAATCAAAGTTCTCCGGGTCGCTGCGCCCCGCAGCGGCTTCCAGCAGCATATTATAAAGGTGTTCTACCGCAAGGATCTCCATGGGCGAGCAGCTCTGCACAAAGTCCCGGAACACCATGCCCTCCACCGCAACACGCTGGAAGATGAGCTGGTCCACCACGCCGGTGTCGATGGCGGTAACAATGGTGCCCTTGCAGGGAATGATCTGCACAAAGCGGTTCTGCTCCAGCCGCTGCAAAACGCTGCGGATAGGAGTGCGCGAAACGCCGAACCGCTTGCACAGCTGGTTTTCGCTCAGCGCTTCCCCGGGCAGGATCTTCAGTGCGCAGATCTCGTCCTCGAGAATATGATAGAGCTCATCAGTGTGCTGTAATGTAGCCATAGTTGTTCTCCATTTATCCGGTAAATATAAGCTTATTATCATTGTACCGTTCCGGCGACAGAATGTCAATGCTTGAATAGAAGTTTATGACAGCTCTTGTATACAGGAACTTACAATCGGGCAAAACACGGATCTTGTAGTGACGAAACTGGTATATTAGATGAAAACACCAGAAAAAAGTTGAATAAATGCTGAAAAAAGGTGAATATTGTGCCAAATGCACAAAGAAACCTCAATAAGTTCAGTGAATATTGCTCTTGTGGAAATATGTATTTTTTGTTACGACAGCAGCACGAAGTAAATGCTGTATACAGGTTGACCGGCAAAGAGACAAGCACGAGGCAGTTTCCCGGCGGCCTGACACAAGTTGGAGGACAATCGTATGAAAAAGATCTCTCGTCGCAACTTTCTGAAGGTATCCGGCGCAGTGGCCGCAGCAGGTGCAATGGCAGCCTGCGGTGGTTCTGCCTCTTCCACCACCACCGCAGCACCTGCAGCCAGCTCCGCAGCCGGCGGTGATGACAAGTTTGCCTCTCTGGGCAGCTTTACCATGACCGTGGGTCATGCACAGCCCGAAGGCAACCCCCGCTTTGTCTCCATGGAAAAGTTTGCCGAGGATGTGGCTGCTGCCACCAACGGCCATGTGAAGATCGAGGTTTACGGCAACGGCCAGCTGGGCACCGAGAAGGAGATGCTGGAGCAGGTGGTCGCAGGTACCATTCAGGGTATGCGCGGCGGCCAGTTCGACTTCAGCCCTCGTCTGCTGATGTTCACCCTGCCCTTCCTGACCAACACCCGTGCACAGGTCACCGCTCTGCTGCAGAGCGAGCTGGCACAGAAGGTGTGCGCTGAGGCCGAGGGCGAGACCGGCACCGTCATCATCAACCTGTGCGATGCAGGTGGCTACCGTCAGTTCTCCAACTCCAAGCACCCTATCAAGGCTCCGGCAGACCTGAAGGGCCTGAAGATGCGCACCAACGGCATGAAAACCATCGACATGACCTTCCAGGCCATGGGCGCTACCACCACCACCATCCCGTACTCTGACCTGTACATGGGCCTGAAGACCAGCGTTGCAGACGGTCAGGAGAACCCTTGGGTCAACGTGGAAGGCATGAAGTTCTACGAGGTGCAGAAGTACTTCACCGAAGTGAACTACCAGTTCCATCCGGATCCCTTCTATGTGAACGCTGCATGGTGGAACGCTCTGCCCGAGGAGTTCCGCGATGCCATCACCGAGTGCGCTACCGCTATGGGCGAGTACAACGACCAGCTGATCGACCAGAACTCCAGTGCTGCAAAGCAGACCATCGTGGACTACGGCTGCGAGGTGTACGAGCCCTCCGCAGATGAGCTGAAGGCTTTCCAGCAGGCTGTGCAGTCTGTGTACGACAAGTGCATCAGCGAGGGCATCTGCACCGCAGACGAGCTGAAGGAGATGCAGGATATCGTTGCAAAGGCATAACCGCTTGCGCGTATATCGTTTTTATTGAGGCACGGGGGCAGCCTTCGGGCTGCCCTTTCTCAATGATAAACCACCCACAACATTACAGGAAAGGGGCTGAGCACAATAGAAGCGCTCAAAAAATTCGGGAAAAAGCTGTTTGACCTGTACTTTTTCATCGGGATCGTCGCTATGGCACTGCTTGCCGCGCTGGTCATTTTTACGGTCATTGCACGCTACTGTTTCTCCCTGAGCTGGAAGCAGCTGGCGGAGTTCAACACCACCCTGTTTGCCTTTACCACCTTCTGGGGCATGGGCATCAACGTCATCAAGGATGAGCACGTCATGATCGACATCATCTACGACGGCGTCAAGCCCGCCCGCAAGCGCTGGCTGGCCATCGTCAACTATCTCATCGTACTGGCCGTGGATCTGGTATTCACCTATCAGGGCTTCAAGTATGTTGGCGTTGCAGGCAAGCAGATCAGTCAGGGCATGGAGATCCCCATGATGTATATGTACGGCATCATGCCGGTTTGCGGCATCATTTGCGCCATCTGCGTCGTGATCAAGATCATCACCCTGTATAAGGCCGACATTTCCTTCTTTGCGCCCAAGAACAAGGCGCTGACCAAGGAAGACGCATAAGGGAAAGGAGAGAAAATACTTATGGCAATGCTCATCCTTCTGGTGCTGCTGATCTTCTTTGCTGCGCTGGGCGTGCCGCTGGCCTTTGCAATCGGCGCTTCCTGCGTGAGCTATATCCTGATCTACGCACCCAACTTTATCACCATGCTGCCGCAGCGCGTATGGAACGGCGCTTACAGCGAGCTGATGATAGCCATGCCGCTGTTTATGCTGGCCGGTGAGCTGATGAATACCGGCGGTATCACCCAGCGCATCATCAACTTCTGCATGGAGCTGCTGCGCCCGGTGCGCGGCGGTCTGGGCGAAGTGAACATCGTGGCGTCCATGATCTTCGGCGGCATCTCCGGTTCCTCTGTGGCAGATACCTCTGCTCTGGGCTCCATCCTGATCCCCGCCATGGAAAAGGAGGGCTACCCTCCGGAGGCCTCTGCGGGCATCACCGTTGCTTCCTCCACCATGGGCATGATCATCCCGCCCTCTACCCCCATGATCGTTTACTCCATGATCTCCGGCGCATCCGTGGGTGCTCTGTTCATGGCAGGTGCCGTGCCCGGCATCCTGATCGGTCTGACTCAGCTGGTCCTCGTGTACATCATCAGCGCAAAGAAGGGCTGGCACCCGGCAAAGGCCAAGTTTGACGCAAAGCGCGCCGCCAAGAGCCTGCTGAGCGGCATTCCCGCCCTGATCATGCCGGTGTTCATTATCATCTGCGTTTCCTTTGGCGTCTGCACCGCCTCCGAGAGCGCAGGTGTCGCTGTGCTGTACTCCATTCTGGTGGGCTTCTTCGTTTACAAGGAGCTGACCTGGAAGGGTGTCTGGGAGGCACTGAAAAAGACCCTGATCTCCTCCTCCTCCATCATGCTCATCATCGGCTTTACCACCATCTTCACATGGGTGCTCACCATGCAGAAGGTGCCGCAGACCGTGGGCGCATTCTTCATGTCCCTCAACCTGCCCGCGTGGGCCATTGCGCTGATCTTTGATGTGCTGATCCTGCTGATCGGTACCTTCATCGACGTCAGCCCCGCCATCCTACTGCTGACTCCCATCCTGCTGCCGGTCATGCAGCAGTACGGCTTCTCTCCGCTGCAGTTCGGCGCTATGATGATTACCGGCCTTGCCATCGGTCTGGTCACGCCTCCCGTTGGCATGTGCCTGAACGCCTGCAACAAGATCAACCGTATGCCCATCATTGAGATCTTCAAGGGCGCTGCACCTTATGTCATCTGCAACGTCATCGTGCTGATTTCTATCAGCCTGTGGGGCCCGCTGACCACCGCCCTGCCGCAGCTGCTGGGTTACAGCATTTTCTAAGCATAGGTCTGTACGCAGCCGCACCCGCCGCAAAGCGGGTGCGGTTTATAATAGGAACCCGAGAAAAAAGAGAAGGTGTAAGAATTGACTCTGAAGGAAAAGATGAAAAAGGGCCCGGTTTTCGGTATGGCGTGCTTTACCGGCACGACCTGCGTGATCGAAAACATTGCCATGTCCGGTCTGGATTTTATCTATCTGGATCTGGAGCACACCAACTATATGCTGGATGAAGCATTCGAAAAGCAGATCATGGCGGCAAAACTGCATGATATTTCGGTGCTGGTGCGCATGGCAGACGACAACGAGGTAGCCATCCGCAAGGTGCTGGAATGGGGCGCAGACGGCGTTGTGATCCCCCACTGCAAGACGGCCGAAATGGCACGCCGCAGCGTGGAGGGCGCAAAGTTTGCACCGCTGGGCCGCCGCGGCGGCGAGACCAACGTGCGTGCTGCCGGTTTTGGTTACCACAACTTTGACTGGAACGCCTACATCGAGCAGCAGAACCGGGATACGCTGGTCATCCCTATGGACGAGGACTTTGAGTTTACCGACAACATCGACGAGATCCTTGACGTGCCCGGCATTGATGCCGTAAACTTCGGACCCATCGACTACGCTGTTTCCAAGCAGCTGAAGATCGGCTACTCCATGGGCGAGGAGGTCCACGAGGCCTACAAGACGCTGGTGGCAAAGTGCCGCGCCAAGGGTCTGGGCGTTCTGGGCCCGGTGGTGCCTCCCACGCAGGAGAACCTGAAGCAGGCTATTGCAGACGGCTACAACATGATCATTCTCGGCAATGATATGTGGCACTTCCAGAAGGCTCTGAAGGAGCTTGTGAACGATCAGGTCGCACCGGTGCGCAAGGAGCTGCTGGGCGAGTAACCGCTGACCACTGAAAAAAGCTGAAAGGCACATACCCCCGCAGACGCGGCAGGGTATGTGCCTTTTTGTGTATCGGCTTGCTTTGCCGCACAAAAGGCGGTAAACTGGGTACAGACAAAATGCCCGAAAAGGAGAAACGACATGGCATATACAAAGGCTGACCTCAAGCACGACCTTGCAGCAATGGGGCTGACAGGCAACGAGACCATCCTGATCCATTCCTCCATGAAGTCCATCGGCCCAGTGGAGGGCGGCGCAGACACGGTTCTGGACGCATGGATGGAGTTTTTTGCGGAGGGCTTGCTGCTGCTGCCCACCCACACATGGCGGTTCATCAACGAGGAAAACCGGGTGTTCGATGTGCGCCGCAGCCCGTGCTGTGTGGGCATTCTGCCGGAGCTGTTCCGGCAGCGCCCCGGGGTAGTGCGCTCGCTGCACCCCACCCACAGCATGGCGGCTTACGGCAAGGGGGCGGCTGCGTATCTGGAAGGAGAGTTGGACGCCAACACCCCCTGCACTCCCGGCGGCTGCTACGACCGGCTGCGGGCAGCCCACGGCAAAGTGCTGCTGCTGGGGGTCACCCACGCCCGCAACACCTTTATCCATAGCGTGGAGGAGGTGCTGAACGTGCCGAACCGCCTGACCGACAAGCCCCTGCAGCTGACCGTGGTGGACGAAGCCGGGGCGCAGCACACCGTCTATATGCGCTGCCACTACAACGCACAGCAGCCGCATATCTCGGAGGATTTCGTCAAGCTGGAGCAGGCATATCTGGACTGCGGCGCAGCCCGGAACACAAAATTTGGCGATGCAAAGTGTATCCTGTGCGACGCCGAGGGGCTTTTCCGGGTCACTCGCCATGTTCTTGCCCCGAACCCCGAAGCTTTTGTCACCGAGCCGGTCATCCCGCCGGAGCGCTGGCAGGGGAAAATTTTATAATGCAATGCCGGGCAGCCTGCAGCTGCCCGGCATTTTTTACTTTTTGCTCAGCAGAAGCGGATACGGTACTCCCGGGGGGTGCAGTGCTTGATCTCCCGAAAAGTCTTGATAAAGTAGCTGGCATCCGAAAAGCCGCATTCCAGCCCCACCTCGCCGGTCTTGAGCCGGGTGGAGCGCAGCAGCTCGGCGGCTTTTTCCACCCGGAACTGCTTGACGTACTGGATGGGCGTGATGCCCAGAAACTGCCGGAAGCTGCGCAGACAGGCACTTTCGCTCAGGGCAACGCAGTCGGCCAGTTTTTCCACGGTCAGCTCCTCAGCGTAGTGCTCCTCTACATAGCGCAGCATCTGCTTCATCCGCTCCGAGGCGATCTGCTCCTGCTCCGATACCTTTACTTTGCCGCTGACGCATTGGGTAATGAGCAGCCGCAGGGCGGCAGTAAGGTGGTAGCGCACCCGGTTCTCGTAGTCGAAAGGCTCGTCCGCCACGCCCTTCCACGCCTCCCGCAGGCAGAGCAGCACCTGCCGTTGCCATGGCACGGCCTCGTCCAGCAAAAAGAAGGGCGGTGTGCCGGGCTGCAAGAGCGGGCGGATGAGTTTTTGCCAGAATACGGTGTCCATGCCGCCGACAAGCCGGGGCTGAAATACGCCGGAGTGCAGCAGTGCCCTGCCCTCGGCAGGCTCTACCGCGTGCAGCGCCCCGGAGTTGATAAACACCCCCTGCCCGGTCTGCAAAGTCAGCCGGGTCTTGTTCACGTCCACATGAATGGGCCCCAACGCCGCCAGAATGAACTCAAATTCCTCGTGCCAGTGCCACGCCACCGAAAAACAGGAAAGATCCTCGGCATAGCAGGCGATAGGGAACAGCGGGCTGCCGTGCTGGGCCTGCTCCCGCCCGGCGGCATCCGCCACCACGGCAGTAGCGCTGGACAGCCCCACCCGGCCGTTGGTATAAGAGGCACAGCTTGTCTGATATGCCATATTCACCAATTCCTTTCCGCAATACTTTGAATGTTTTTTATCAATGCCGGTTTTGTTGCATATACTATGCGGTTCTGTTCTATAATTTGCGATTGTTTTGTGGTATTATCCTATCAGAGCTTCCAAGCTCAGTATAGCACCGGCACAGCGGGAACGCAAGCTGTGCAAGCGCATTCCCTGCCGGGCAAAACCGCTATTCTCCCGCCGCCTGTCCAAAGAGGACCGGACGGCAAGTGTAACATAAACCATTTCATCAAGGAGGTATTCCTATGCTTCGTATCGAGTATTTTGATAAGGAACGTTTCATGCGCCAGCTTTCTGCCAGCCACGGCAGCGTGCTGCTGCATCTGGACAACGGCAAGACCTGCGACCTGAAAAAGGACGCTACCGCACGCTCTGTGCTGCAGATGATGGACACTGCCCCCAAGAAGGGCTTTGACCTCACCGTGACCGACCCCGCCGACGTGACCGGCTTCCTGCGCTATATGCTGGAGGCAGGCCGCACCGAGCGCGTGGCCGGCTGAGTAATGCCAATCTCTTATCCCAATAAGTGTCACAGCAAATGCAAAGCGCCCGCTCCGGTCATGCCGGAGCGGGCGCTTTGCCTGTTTTACCGGAAGGCTTGCGCAGGCGGGCAGTCTGTGGTAAGCTGAAAGCAGAAAAACCAAAACGGAGGGGAACGACTATGAACCTGAAGGAAGCATTCCGCTACCAGAACAAGCTCCAGTCCCTGCTGGATGAGGCGCAGGGCATTCTGGATTGCGATGCCAACGTGACCAAGGTGGCCAACACCTATCTGCGCCATAAGGTGATGCCCGAGGCTGAGGACGAGACCGTTATGGACGTAGCACAGACCGAATATGCAGAGCAGATCACCGACGTTGCCCGGTTCATGCTCTATCTGATGGAGGAGAAGAGCCGCCTGTTTGCTGCCATCCGCAAGGCAAAGGATGCGCTGGACATGGATATGGACAGCGAGGTCAGCCTGAATGCCGCGCGGCAGAGCATTGCCCGTACCTTCAAACGGATGAACGACCTGCGCAGCTCTGAGCAGCTGCTCTCCGGCGGGGGCACCGGCTACCGTTTCAACGCCGAGGGAAACCAGATCTCCTACTGCTGCGATGTGAAGCGGGTGACCACCATCAACTACGACCGCAAGGTCATCCATGCGGCGCTGAGCAAGCTGAACCGGCAGGCAGACGAAACCTCCAATCGGCTGGACCTCTGCCTTGTGACCTCCAAGGTAGACTACACTGTCCCCTTTGATGTGAACGCCAGCTTTGCCGAGGCATTTGAGACCTATCTGGAAAATGTCCAAAACTAAATAAACGTTCCACCGACTATTTTGGGTGCGGCAAGCGCCGGGTGCACAGCTGCCGGTTCAGGTGCAGATGAACTATAACGCTGCACATTTCCGCAAGGAAGTTTTGGTACGGCTCACCTTACGAGCCAGCTATTATGAAAAAATCTTGCGTTCGGCTTTTCCGCCACCGCCAGACGCTTTTTCGCCGAAACCGTCCCTTGCTCCTTCCCGCATTCCTGCTTTTGCGCTTACGTCTCCATGGGCAGGCAGGCAAGCCACCCTTCATGAATTTGCCCCGCAGACTGCTGCGGGCACACACTTTCTGCGTGCCGGGTGGGCGCTCTGCGCCCCTTTGCACGCGGAGTAAAATGACAGCCGCCCCTGCGCTTGCCGTATCCAAAATAGCCGGTGAAAAAACCAAGACCGGAGGAATGCTCTATGAAAAAATGCAACCTGTTTTATCTCAGTGGACTGTTGTTTTTTCTTGTTGCGGCGCTGAACTTTTTTACCGGCGAGAATCACTCTACGGCGGTGGTATGGCTCTGCCTTGGCTCCGCCTTTTTGTGTCTGGGTGCTTCGCAGCGGAAAAAATAAAGCATTCCTGCAGCCCCGGTGGTGGAAAAATCTGGCCGGGGCTGCAATTCTTTGCGGGGCTTGTTCGTATTCCAGACAGAACGACCAAATTTCGACAAAGACGAGGTAGGATCATGTCAACCAAACCGATCGATTCCACTGCCGCGACCCGCTTTGACCTGAGCGCAGCGGCTCTTCATATCCTTGCCATGGCGCTGATGCTGATGGACCACCTGTGGGCGACGTTGCTGCCCGCGCAGGAATGGCTGACCTGCGCCGGGCGCTTGGCCTTTCCCATCTTTGCCTTTATGGCGGTGGAGGGCTACTTCCACACCCACGACCTGAAAAAATACACCCTGCGTCTGCTGCTGTTTGCCCTGCTTTCGGAAGTGCCCTTCGACCTGATGTACGGCGGCACATGGTTCTACCCGGTGCACCAGAACGTCATCTGGACGCTGCTTTTGGGCATTCTGGGTATCCACTTGATGGAAACGGTGCGCAAAAAGCAAAAAACAGGACTGTACCTGCTGGTATCCGCCCTTGTGGTGGTGGCGGGCGCGGTGCTGGGCACGCTGGGCATGGTGGACTACTACGGTGCAGGGGTGCTGACTGTGTTCATCTTCTACTTTTTTCACGGGCACGGGCGCAAGTGGTGGTGTCTGCTGGGGCAGCTGGCAGCGCTGTACTGGGTCAACGTGGAGCTGCTGGGCGGGCTTATGTACCCCATTCAGCTCTTCGGCATGGACTTTGAGCTTTGCCAGCAGGGGCTGGCGCTGCTGGCACTGGTGCCCATCTGGCTGTACCGCGGTCGGCAGGGCTACCACAGCAAGCCTTTCCAGTATGCCTGCTACGCCTTTTACCCCGTGCACATGCTGCTGCTGGTTCTGGTGCTGAATTTCGTGAACCGGTAAGGAGAATGGAGCGCTCCAAAAACATTTTTACGCGTGGGGCGTAGAGAGGAACTTCCGCTGAAAATAGCCAAAGCGTATGCGGAGCCATTCGAAATCGTTCCGCCGGTATAAGGCCGCTGCACAAAGCGCTGTGCGGCGGCTTTTTTTGCGGGAAAACCGACACATGTTCACAAAAAGTTCAGCCTTTTGAGCAAAAAATACTATTTTTTTCGTGTAAAATAGACAACATGGATTGAATGCCGCCCGCGATTGGATTATAATAATAATGTATGCAAAAGCGCATTTGCTGTGTTTTTTATAACGCGTACTGTTTGAAAATGACGTAGATGCGCAATGCGGGAAGCTAAAAAGAAAAAACGCCGTTGCGGGTCTTTGCCGCAAACGACTTGTTTGCCATAGCAGCTGGGGCGTTATGTTCCGGTTATTTGTCCTTAGGAGGAAAAACAAGGTGAGAGTAGGTCTTGACATCGGTAGCACCACCATCAAGTGCGTGGTGCTGGGCGAGCATGATGAACTGCTGTATTCTACATACGAACGACATTATAGTCATATTCTGGAAAAGGCGCAGGAGCTGCTGCGGCGCATTGATGCCGAGCATCTGCATGGCCGCAAGGCGCTGCTCAGCATCTCCGGCTCTGCCGGTATGGGCTTAGCCGACAGCTGCGGTGTGCCCTTTGTGCAGGAGGTGTTCTCCACCCGTGTGGCGGTCAAGCGCTTTATGCCAAAGACCGATTGCGTCATTGAGCTGGGCGGCGAGGATGCCAAGATCCTGTTTTTGACCAACGGCACCGAGGTGCGCATGAACGGCAGCTGTGCCGGCGGCACCGGTGCTTTCATCGACCAGATGGCTACCCTGCTGAAGATGAGCGCCGAGGAAATGAACAAGGCTGCCGAGCAGGCGCAGCGCACCTATACCATCGCTTCCCGCTGCGGCGTGTTTGCAAAAAGTGACGTGCAGCCGCTGATCAATCAGGGTGCCCGTACCGAGGATATCGCCGCCAGCATCTATAAGGCCGTGGTCAACCAGACCATCGCCGGTCTGGCACAGGGACGTCCCATCAAGGGCAATATCCTTTATCTGGGCGGCCCGCTCACCTTCAGCACCGTGCTGCGCAAGAGCTTTGACGAAGCGCTGAACGTGACCGGCACCTGCCCGGAAAACAGCCTGCTGTATGTGGCGCTGGGCGCTGCTCTGTATGCCGACAAGGAGTTTGTGCTCACCGAGGTGGCCGATGCGCTGGACAAGTACGCCGCCACCGCTACCTATGCCAGCGAGCCGCCGCTGTTCGCCAGCAAGGAGGAGTACGAGGCTTTCCACGCACGGCACATGTCTCACAGTGTGCCCCGCGTGGCTTTTAGTGCCCACTGCGGGCCGGTGCATATCGGCATCGACTCCGGTTCTACCACCGTCAAGCTGGTGGTGGTGGATGAAAAGAGCCAGATTTTGTACACCAACTATCAGCCCAACCTTGGCAACCCGCTGCCCCTCATCCGGGAGCAGCTGCTCAAGATCTATAAGGAGCATCCGGGGCTGCAGGTGGCCAGTGTTACCACCACCGGCTACGGCGAGGAGCTGGTAAAGAACGCTTTCCGCTGTGATTACGGTCTGGTGGAAACGGTGGCGCATTTTACCGCAGCCAAGTACTTTATGCCGGACGTGGACTTCATCATTGATATCGGCGGGCAGGACATGAAGTGCTTCAAGATCGAGGATGGTGCCATCAGCAACATCTTCCTGAACGAGGCCTGCTCCTCCGGCTGCGGCAGCTTTTTGCAGACCTTTGCGCAGGCGCTGGGCTACGACGTCAAGGAGTTTGCCGCGCTGGGTCTGTTCGCAGACCGCCCGGTGGACTTGGGCAGCCGTTGCACTGTGTTCATGAACAGCTCGGTCAAGCAGGCGCAAAAGGACGGTGCCAGCATCGAGAATATCTCTGCAGGCCTGTCCATCAGCGTGGTCAAGAACGCGCTGTATAAGGTGATCCGCGCTTCCAGCCCGGAAGAGCTGGGTCGCAAGATCGTGGTGCAGGGCGGTACCTTCTATAATGAAGCCGTGCTCCGCGCCTTTGAAAAGGAGATGGGCGTGGAGGTTATCCGGCCGGACATTGCCGGATTGATGGGCGCTTACGGCGCTGCTTTGTACGGCCTGCGCCAGAGCCATAAAAACAACCAGACCACCTCTGCCATGATGGACGAGCAGGAACTGGAAAAGTTTGCACAACAGGTGGTCAGCGTCAAGTGCGGCGGTTGCGGCAACCATTGCCAGCTGACCGTCAACACCTTTGCCGATGGCCGCAAGTTCATCTCCGGCAACCGCTGCGATAAGCCCGTTACCGGCAAGAGCGAGGACAACAGCCTGAACCTGTACGCCTACAAGCAGCAGCTGCTGGCCAGCTACAAGCCTGTGCCCGGCAAGCGCGGTTCCATCGGCATCCCACTGTGTCTGGGCTTCTACGAGCTGCTGCCCTTCTGGTACGCCTTCTGGACGAGCCTTGGCTTTGCGGTGCACACCAGCCCGGTGTCCAGCCGCGGGCTGTATCTGGCCGGACAGGCCACCATCCCCAGCGATACGGCCTGCTTCCCGGCAAAGTTGAGCCACGGCCACATCAAGGCCCTGAGCCAGATGCAGCTGGATGCCATC